>Ga0209075_1000156_pt1 | contig 59674 bp, 59 predicted proteins | sample Stecom2011_FD_187523 | JGI IMG/M metagenome (GOLD analysis project Ga0209075, IMG submission 187523) | Agricultural soil microbial communities from Utah to study Nitrogen management - Steer compost 2011 (SPAdes) (version 2) | ecosystem: Environmental > Terrestrial > Soil > Agricultural land...
CTTTGTCTTTCTCAAAGTGTTTTTGGTACTCATCTAATGTTGTTGCTCCAACTGCTCTCAATTCTCCACGGGCTAAAGCAGGTTTTAAAATGTTTGCAGCATCCATAGCGCCTTCTCCAGCTCCAGCGCCAACAAGTGTGTGGATCTCATCAATGAACAGAATAATTTCTCCATCTGATTTGATCACCTCGTTAACGACAGCTTTTAAACGCTCTTCAAATTCTCCTTTGTATTTTGCTCCAGCAATTAATGCCCCCATGTCTAAAGCATAAACGATTTTCGTTTTTAGATTTTCAGGTACATCTTCGGAAACAATTCTTTGTGCGATTCCTTCAGCAATTGCTGTTTTTCCCACACCAGGTTCACCAATCATAATTGGATTATTCTTGGTACGGCGAGTTAGAATTTGCAATACACGACGAATTTCTTCATCACGTCCAATAATTGGGTCTAACTTTCCATTTTTCGCCATTTCATTTAGGTTGTTAGCGAATTTATCCAAAGATTGGTAGGTTCCATCTTTGCCCTGAGAGTCTACACTTTCTCCATCTCTTAATTTCATAATTGCATCTTTTAAAGTTGATTTTTTGAACTTGTTGTCTTTCATCAAACTCGCTACTTGGTCGTTTCCGTCCATCAAAGCGTAAAGTAAGATTTCTAATGAAAGAAACTCGTCCTTAAAGTTGCGCATTTCGTTCATTCCATAATTAAATACACGTTGTAATGTATTGCTTAAATACGGCTGACCACCACCTTCTACTTTTGGGTAGGATTTGATAATACTATCCAAAGCAAGCGTGAAAGTCGCTAAGTCGCTATTTAATTCTTTAAATATAAAAGGAAGAACACTATCATCAACCTGAATCATGCCGCGCAAGACATGTCCAGTTTCAATTGCTTGTTGACCGCCTTCTTGAGCAATCTCTTGCCCCTTCTGTACCGCCATCTGCGTTTTTGTTGTCCATTTATTAGTATCCATAATTTTTATCTGTTTTTGATATAGTTTAATCAAATTCCTATCCAATGAGATTATCGCTGTAAATCAATGACAATATGACATTCAGGATGGCTCTATTCTGACGTATTGTCTGAAAATCAGAGATGTAAATTACAATAAATGATTTGTTTTGACAATTTTTTGATGATGGCTTTTTGAGTTTTATTATTTAGCGTTGAAGGGTTTCAAAAATAAAAATGTAACTTGTTTTTAAATTTACGTTACACCAAAAACCCCATAACTAATATCTTATGAAGAAAACAAGTTATTTTCTACTAGCCGCGTTATTCGTAACAAGCACTATTTCTTTAACAATACAAAACACTCCTTCGGCAAAAGATGCAATGAAAAAACTCAAAAATGAATTTGGGTACATTCCCTCTGGAAGTGTAATTCTCGAGGATAAAAATCAATCTGTACAAGCCTTTTATATGTCTAAAACGGTGGTGACAAATCGAGAGTATCAGGAATTTTTAAATTACCTTAAAAAAAATGGAGATAAAGATAAATACGAAATTGCCAAAATTGATACTGTAGGATGGAGGAATATTCCCAATAAAGATTTACAAAGTTACGCTAAAGAATACCATAGAAACTCTGCATATAATTTTTATCCAGTGGTAAATGTTTCAAAAGAGGGAGCAGCGCTTTATTGTGAATGGTTTACTGAACAAATGAATAAAATGGTCCCTGAAGATAAACAGATGAAGTTTAGATTGCCATTAAAAGCGGAGTGGCTAAGAGCAGCAGAAGGAACAAATTCAAATAAAGTTTACGCTTGGGAGGGCCCGTATTTAAGGAATGATAAAGGTCAAATATTGGCTAATTTCGCAAAGGTATTGGAGTCTTCGATTTCTAGAAATGAGAAAGGTGAATTGATAATTTTAAAAGATTTGCCTATCTCTTCAGGAATCTCTAAATCAGTCGATGTAATCGCACCAACAGATGCCTATTGGCCAAATGAATTTGGATTGTATAATCTCAATGGAAATGTTTCTGAAATGCTTGCAGATAAAGAAGAGGTGATCGGAGGTTCTTGGTATGACGGGGGTTATGATATTCGCAACCGAAGCACAAAAATATATGATGGACCTTCAGCATTGGTTGGATTTAGAATAGTTGCGACAGCCATCAATTAAGAAGTTTTCATTCGTTTCGACTGTTTGCACTTCACTCTTGCTCAATACTGCAAAATACTACCAGAAATTCATTTTTAGTAGTATTTTTGCTTCATGTTAACGCCATTAAATTTTCCAAAAACGCCATTAAAACTTTCCAAAAAAGGAGAGGATGTTTACGTTTGGGATATTTTCAGGAAGAAGAAACTTTTACTTACTCCAGAAGAATGGGTTCGCCAGCATGTTTTACATTTCTTGATTCAACACAAAGCTGTTCCAGAACCGCTCATCGCTGCTGAATACGCCATTGAAGTCAATAAAATGACGCGCAGGTGCGACGGCGTTGTTTTCAATCGAGAAGGCAAAGCAATTGCGATTATCGAATGCAAAGCACCGAAGGTAAATCTCACCGAAGGTGTTTTGCACCAGATAGCCCAATACAATCACAAGTTACGTGTGAATTGGTTAATACTAAGTAATGGCTTGCAAACCATCGTTGCGTTCGTAGATCAAACCACAGGAGCTATTCAATATTTTGAGGAGATACCTTCTTACCAAGAAATGACCAAATAAAAATAGAGCAACATTTCTGCTGCTCTCTCAATATTATATTTTTTTTGTGAAACTTACTTTAAATATTATTTGAAAAGCAATTCAAAGTAGGCTGAGGCTCTCGAAGCCTACTTCCCTAAATAATCCATTACCTCACTCAGATCTGGAGAAAGAATAATTTCAGTTCTTCTGTTTTTTGCTTTTCCAGCTGCCGTAGAATTACTTTCTTTTGGTTCGTATTCTCCACGACCTGAAGCAGTCAATCTTTCTGCGCTGATTCCGTGTGTTTCTTGTAACAACCTCACCATTGAAGTTGCACGAGCAACACTTAAATCCCAATTGTCTTTGTATTGTGCAGTTTTAATCGGAACGTTATCCGTATGCCCTTCAACCAAGATTTGGAATTCTTTGTTTTTCTTTAAAACCTCTGCAAGAACAGCCAATGCTTCTTTTCCTTTCGACTGTACTTCAGCTTTTCCAGATTGGAACATTAATTTGTCAGACATTGAGACATAAACTTTCCCGTTTTTAATTTCAATTGTAAGTTCATTGGCATCAAATCCAAGCAGTGCATCACGTAAAAGTTGATTTAATCTTTTTGCAATTGAATCCTGACGTGCAATTTCTGCTTCAAGCTCATTGATTTTTCGTTCACGCGCCATTAATGCAAGTTCTTTTTCAGTAAGTCTACGCTCTTTTTCTTTGATGCGTTCATCATACAAATGACCTTGATTCAGATTATTGGTAATCGCACCTGAGAAACGTTCGCTTAAGTCTAAATGATTAGTTTGAAGCTGAGCATGTTTGTCTTTCAAATTATTAAAATCTCCTTCAAGCTCTTTGTATTCTCCAATCATCTCACGATTTCGTCTTGTTAAACTATCGTTAGTGACACCTAAGTTTTGGTTGACTTTGATGAGGTACTCATTCTCTTCGCTTTTAACCTTTACCGTTTCACAAAGTTCATCACGTTCATCTACAACTTCCATTAAACGATTACTACCTTGGATTCCACCTGTTGGTTTTACCTCTCCACATCTATAAACAGGAGCACAGGAGTAAAGTGAAAATAAAGCTCCGAAAGCAATAAGTACTAAACTTTTATTTTTCATAGTATTCTTTTAGATTTTAACTCGACTTCAAATATAATTGAAATTGAATGGTTAGGAGCGAAATGTAGTATTTATTTCGTGTTAACATTTCGTTTTAATCAAGCTCAACAATTGAGGAAGGGTTTGGTTAAAGGGACTTTTGGGATTAACTCGGCCTTTTATGCTTCCATCGGCGGTGCGACCAAAGCCAGTATTGTGGATGTTCGCGTATCACCATCTCTAGGTATTCCGCATGTTTATCCAACACATAACCATTAGGTTCTTTTGATATATCTTCACTTATTGGTGAAAAGCTAACTTCATAAAAACCTCTTTTCTTTTTGCGAATAGCTCCGAATAGAATAACTTGATCATATTTTTTGGCCAGCTTTTCAGCACCTTTCATCCAGCCTGTATCTTGATTTAAAAAAGTATTCCAATACGCTGTTTTTGGATCCCCTGGAGACTGATCGTTGACCATTACACTCAAAATTGGTGTAGTGCTAGATTTATTGGCGAAAAATCTTGGGATTTCTCGCATGCTCAACATTTTCATGCCAAAGCGTTGACGTGATTTTAAAATTTTACGATCGAAGAACTTGTTTTTTAAAGGGCGGTATGCTGCAATTGTTTTGTGCTTCATTTGTTGTGCAATTCCAACAGCATAGTATTCCCAGTTGTTGTAATGTCCACAAAGTATAATAACATCTTTTCCTTGATCAAAATACTTATGGACTTCTTCTGGATTAATTAAAGCACATCTCTCTTTAATTGCTTTGTTAGAAATACTCAATGATTTTGTACTTTCTACTAAGAAATCAGCAAAGTGTTTGTAGAATTTTTTTTCTATGACAGCACGTTCTTCATCTGAAAGTTCTGGAAAAGCATTTTTTAGATTTTCGCGAACGACCTTTTTACGGTAGCCGACAATGTAATACAGCAGAATATAAACGATATCTGATATAAAATAAAGAACCCGAAAAGGCAAATGCGATATTGGAATCACAATGACATAATAAATAAGGGCACTAAAAACATTCGACATTTTCAGAAATAATTTTCAAAAATAGTTTTTATAAACTAAAAAAGATAGAACTCTCTGCTTAGTTTTCAAAAATGGCATCAATTATATTTTTATTGGTTGGAAATTAGTTCATTTCCTTCATAAGTACTTTATACAAAACGATCATTTCTTCAATATCGTTGAGAAAAACTTTTTCTTTTGGTGAATGGACATTATCTTCGGGTGCACCGACAAAACACCAATCGAATGGTAAATCTGTATTTTGCAGCATAGAGCCGTCACTTCCGCCAGCAGATTCAACCTCTAATTGATATTTAACACCGTGTTTTTCAGCAATTGAAATAATGCGATTCAGGTAACTTCTTCTCGGAATTGCTTTGTCACGCATTGAAATAGCAACTCCACCATTGTGGTGCACACCTTCGGTTACCCATGTAATGTCAGAAATCAATGCTTGGCGAACTTTGTAGTTGTCGTATAGAAAACGTCCTAAGAAGCCTACAGAACCACCACCATGTTCTTCATAAGTTGAAAATACAATTGCACCATTTTCCAGATCTTCCGCAATTGTTAGCGCATTTAAAACGCCTAACCTATTGTCTAAATATGGAGATTGAACATATTGATCTGTTAAAACAAAATTTGGTTTGAAAGACAAGTTGGTTCCCCTGTCGATTTCTCGATCAAAAATATATTTGAGTTGTTTGTGACCTTCATCGTCTTCAATAATCATCAATTCTGTTTCGATATCACCTTGACTATCTTTTCCGACAAGTTTCATCCCATCGATGGTTTTTGGACCACCAATTTTAATAAGGTTATTGTTGTAAGCAGTTGTGAAACCAATTGTATCAATGTGCGCAAATATCGCAGTCTTGGGTTTTCCGAAAATTAAAACAATCGCATCTTGGAAGTCTTCGCCTTTATGAATTTCAACTTCGCTTTTCCAGGATTTCTTGTGCTTTTCAATATAGTCGAGAATAAATTCTCTTATCTTTTCTTCATCTCCTGAGGTACCACGTACTTCTATGAGTTGTTCTAATAATTCTGGTTTAAAATGTGCCAATTTTTTCAATGTTTAATGAATCAAAGGATGCTAATTTAGCTAAAAGTGGTTCAGTTGATTCAATTTTTATTGCGATTTTTAAATAACAGTCATTTTCAAATACTTGTTTATTGATAATTGCATCGCTTTCTTTTACAACATCCATAATTAAAGCCATATCAGAATAGTTAAAAAACAATTCAAAACGATCTTTTACAACTTCTTCTATTATTACACCATTTTCAATAGCTTCTTTTGCTGCGGTTCTGTAGGCGTTAATTAATCCTCCAACGCCTAGTTTCGTCCCTCCATAGTAGCGGACAACACCAATTAAAACATTAGTGAGATCAAAAGATTGTATCTGTCCTAAAATTGGTGCTCCTGCACTGTTGCTCGGCTCACCATCGTCATTTGCGCGATAAACATCTTTCTTTATTCCAAAACGATACGCATAACAAAGGTGTCTGGCTTGATGGTGCTCATTCTTCCATTGTGCTAAAAGTTGTTTTGCTTCTTCTTCGTCTTCACAATTGAGTGCAATTCCAATAAATTTTGAACCCTTTTCTTTGTATTGTCCCTCAGAAGTGCCTTTTAATGTCTTGTATGTTGTTGGTATTTTCAGTATTTTTGAGTTTTACGCAAATATAATAAAGTAATCGCTGAAAATAATGGATGGTAGAATAAGCCTATTGATTCTTGTCTGTTTCTTGTTCTTTTCTTGTAAAAAGGATGAGCAATCTTGTACAGATGGAATTTTTACTCCTGAAAAAGAAACGAAAATGGATTGTGGTGGTGTTTGTCCACCTTGTGATTTTCAACCAACCGTCATAGCTTCTTACCTGTCTACGGTGATTAACGGCGAATCAGTTTCATTTAGTAATTACAGTTTAGTAAAATCTCCAGACTGGATTTTAACTTTTGAAAACGATAGTCTGTTTTTTAATGTGAACTTTGGGAGTGGAGATTCTTTAGGTGGTCGACCTATAACCCCAACCTATTCTATTGCTAAGTTCAATATGATAGACTATTCTACTTTTGCTAGTGGAACCGTTGTTTTTGCTGATGTTAATCATACAAAAAACGAATTGTCTGGCTATTTTAATGCTAAATTCATTTCTGATAATGATGTTTATGATACTTTAGTCGTTAAAAGCGGAGAATTTTCAAATATAAAATGGTAAAAGAATGAAATCTAATTTTCAAATTGTTTTAGGTTTAGGATTGATAGGAATTACAATTTATGATGTTGTGGTTACCGGATTTGATTATAAGCACGCCATTTTTATAGGGATAGCATCATTTGCGATCTATTCAGCTATTGGTAGAAAATAATCACATGAAAAAATAGGTCGTTTTTAGCACATGAATTTTGAATTAAAAGAAACTTTTCCTTTCACAATGTTGTTGTGTTAAGAAGTAGAGGAGAACATATGAAATTGGATTTACAAAACAACTTAAGAAAATATAAGCGTCCCTTTTTGATTGCTGGTCCATGCAGTGTTGAAAGTGAAGAGCAGGTTATGCAAGTAGCAAAAGCTATTGCTGAAAAGAATCAACCTGCATTGTTGCGTGGTGGAATTTGGAAACCCCGAACCCGACCAGATTCTTTTGAGGGGGTCGGAGCAATTGGTTTACCTTGGTTGGTAAATGCGGGGAAAGAAGTTGGGATTCCCGTTACCACTGAAGTAGCAAACGCTAAACATGTTGAGGCTGCCTTAGAAGCTGGAATCGATGTGCTTTGGGTAGGAGCGCGAACGACTGTTAATCCTTTTGCAATTCAAGAAATCGCTGATGCCATTCAAGGAACTGAGATTACAGTTATGGTCAAGAATCCCATTAATCCTGATTTGATGCTGTGGGTAGGAGCATTTGAGCGTTTTCAAAAGGCGAATATTAAAGATTTAGTTGCGATCCATAGAGGTTTTTCTGTTTACAAACATCCTAAATATAGAAATGTCCCGAACTGGGAAATCCCTATTGGTTTAATGGAAGAAATTCCTGAAATCCCACTTATTTGTGACCCGAGTCATATTTCTGGAAAGAGAGATGGTTTGCTCCAAGTAGCACAAAAAGCAATGGATCTAAACTTTGCTGGCTTAATGATAGAAACACATTCTAATCCGGATAAAGCATGGTCTGATGCACAACAACAGATCACTCCAGATCAACTAAAGATATTGATGGATCAATTAATCCTTCGAAAAGCTTCGCTTCAAGGGGAGAACATCGATTTTATTGAAATTCAACGAAAGAAAATTACTGAAATTGATGATCAATTGTTTGAATTACTAAAACAAAGAATGCAAATAGCACGGAATGTTGGAGATTATAAACGGGAGAATGGAGTGACCATTTTGCAAACTGAGCATTGGAAGAAAATCATCGAACAACGCTTGTCAAAAGCAGGTGAATTAGAATTGAGTACAGATTTTCTCCGTTCGATTTTAGATGCCATTCACCAAGAGTCTATTCGCCACCAAACTAAAGTGATGAATCCAGGAATGAAAGATTAAGCGAGGAGCTTAAAAACAAAATTTCCTAACATTCCGATTACTGAACTCAAAACGCCAATGGTAATAACACGTGTAATCCATTTCGGCTTTTTGAAATAAACAATTGCAAAGGCAATAAGGGTAACCAACAATAAAATGACGCCTGGATTAAACATAAATGAACCAACAATATCACCTTTAAGCAAAGCCAAGAAAGCCCGTTGAGATCCACATCCAAAACATTCAAGTCCAAAGGTGGATTTAAAAGAGCAACTCATTAAGTGATCTTCAGCAGCCATGGAGTGATAAGCTTAAAAGTTAAAAGCAGGTCCAGACATTGCAACCGTTCCAACAAAAGATAAAACAGCAATTAAATATAGAATAAATAAAGAGGATAAAGATAATCCTATGATGCCACAAATTTTTCCAGCCTTAACCAATTGAATAGAGTTTTCACTGTATTTGCCAGGGTTTTGTTTGATCAATTTATTTGCACCTGAGGCAAGAGATAAGGCAATAATCCCCATTACTATTCCTGGGACTCCGTAACAAATACATCCCGGTACGATTGATAAAATTCCTAAAACCAGTACTCCAGCGCTGTTAGGTACTTTTTCTGTTCCTAAATGAGGGAGATTGTCTATTCCTTGGTCGAGTTCTTCCATGTAGCATTATTTTTATAAGGTCTAAAAGTACAATTAAAATTGAAATCCTTACATAAGTTTATAAACAACTGTATTATGAGTTTATGAGTCTAGAACTTTTTTAATTAATAATATTCACTACTTTTTTAGAACTAAGCTATCCCAATGACTTTTGAAATTACCCATCAATATCACCCCTAATTCAAGTTAAACTCATTATATTTGCGACGTTCATCATTTTGAAATTATGGAGAAGATATTACCTTATAAAACAAAGAATAAAGTTAGGATAGTTACTGCAGCGTCACTTTTTGATGGTCACGATGCAGCAATTAACGTAATGCGTAGAATTATTCAAGCTTCCGGTTGTGAAGTAATTCACCTCGGACACGATAGAAGTGTTGATGAGGTAGTGAATTGTGCCATTCAAGAGGATGTACAAGCCATCGCCATGACTTCCTATCAAGGAGGACACACAGAATATTTAAAATACATGTACGATTTGCTCCAAGAAAGAGGAGCGCCACAAATCAAAATATTTGCTGGAGGAGGTGGAACAATTTTACCCGATGAAATCGAAGAACTGCAGGCTTATGGAATCACACGGATTTATCATCCAGATGATGGTCGTGCAATGGGTTTGCAAGGAATGATCAATGATTTAATCGAGAAATCAGATTTTCCAGTTGGACAAAATGTTAAAATTGATCCAAAAACATTAAAGAATAAAAAGGATGCGGATATCGCAAAAGTGATTTCAGCAGCCGAGAACTATCCAGAAGAATCAAAAGCTTTATTGGATGAAATGCATATTCTAGCTGAAAAAGCTAATGTTCCTGTTTTAGGAATTACAGGGACAGGAGGAGCTGGTAAATCTTCACTTGTTGATGAATTAGTGCGCCGTTTCTTAATTGATTTCGAAGACAAACACATTGCTGTTGTTTCTGTAGATCCTTCTAAAAGAAAAACTGGTGGAGCATTACTGGGTGACCGTATCCGTATGAATTCTATTTCAAATGATAGAGTTTACATGCGATCATTGGCCACAAGACAATCGAATTTAGCACTTTCGAAATATGTTGGAGAAGCATTATTGGTGCTAAAAGCGGCAGAATTCGATTTGATTATTTTGGAAACTTCTGGAATTGGTCAATCTGATACTGAAATCATGGACCACTCTGATGTGAGTCTGTATGTAATGACACCCGAATACGGAGCAGCAACGCAATTAGAGAAAATTGATATGCTTGACTTCGCAGATGTTATTGCTTTGAATAAGTTCGACAAACGTGGAGCTTTAGATGCTTTGAGAGATGTTCGTAAGCAATACCAAAGAAATCATGTTCGTTTTGACGACAAAGTTGATTCAATGCCTGTTTACGGAACAATTGCATCTCAGTTTAACGATCCAGGAATGAATCAGTTGTACAAAGTATTACTGAAAACATTAGAAGAAAAAACGGATACCAAATTAGTTTCGACTTTTGAAATCACGGACGAAATGTCTGAGAAGATTTTTGTTATTCCACCAGAGAGAACACGCTATTTATCTGAAATTTCAGAGAGCAACCGCGCGTATGACAGATGGGTAGAAGCTCAAGTTGTTGTTGCAGATAAAATGTACAGCATTCAAAGATCGATAGAAACAATTTCAGAAAGTAACCTTGATGATAAAGACCGATTAATAAAGGGCTTGACAGAGACTTTTGAGAAATTAAAAATGGATTTGAATCCACATAACCTAGTAGCTATTGAAACATGGGGGGATAAAGTACAGAAATATAAAGACCCTGTCTTCACATTCAAGGTAAGAGATAAAGAACTGAAGATTCAAACACATTCTGAATCGCTTTCACATTTACAAATTCCAAAGATTGCTTTACCAAAATATTCTTCTTGGGGAGATATCTTGAAATGGTTATTGCAAGAAAACGTACCAGGCGAATTTCCTTACACTGCAGGATTATTTCCATTTAAACGTGAAGGAGAAGATCCAACACGAATGTTTGCAGGTGAAGGAGGTCCAGAACGTACTAATAAGCGTTTCCATTATGTAAGTTTAGGTATGCCAGCAAAACGACTATCAACAGCGTTTGACTCTGTTACACTTTATGGAAATGATCCAGCTCCACGTCCAGATATTTATGGGAAAATTGGAAATTCTGGAGTTTCAATTTGTTGTTTAGATGACGCCAAGAAATTATATTCCGGATTTGATTTAAGCGATCCTAAAACATCGGTTTCGATGACCATAAATGGTCCGGCGCCAATGTTATTGGGTTACTTTATGAACGCAGCCATTGACCAAGCTTGTGAAAAATACATCAAAGCAAATGGATTAGAAGCTGAAGTTCGTCAGATGATTAAATCTATTTTCGAAGCGAAAGGAACAAAACAACCCGTTTATCAAGGCGGTCTTCCGCAAGGAAATGATGGTTTAGGCTTAATGTTACTGGGGTTAACAGGAGATCAAGTTTTACCAGCTGAGATTTACGCACAAATCAAAAAAGACACACTTTCGGTAGTGCGTGGAACGGTTCAAGCAGATATTTTAAAAGAAGATCAAGCACAAAACACTTGTATTTTCTCAACAGAATTTGCATTGCGTTTAATGGGAGATGTTCAAGAATATTTCATCAAAGAAAAGGTACGTAACTTCTATTCCGTTTCGATTTCAGGTTACCATATTTCAGAAGCAGGTGCGAATCCAATTACACAATTGGCTTTGACACTTTCTAATGGATTTACCTACGTTGAATATTACTTAAGTCGCGGAATGGACATCAATGAGTTTGGTCCAAACCTTTCTTTCTTCTTCTCTAATGGCGTTGACCCAGAATATGCGGTAATCGGAAGAGTTGCTAGAAGAATTTGGGCGAAAGCAATGCGTGAGAAATATGGAGCAAACAAACGTGCACAAATGTTGAAATACCACATTCAAACATCTGGACGTTCATTACATGCTCAAGAAATTGACTTTAATGATATCCGCACGACGCTTCAAGCGCTTTACGCAATTTATGACAACTGTAATTCATTGCATACGAATGCTTATGATGAGGCGATTACAACACCAACAGAAGATTCTGTGCGTAGAGCAATGGCCATCCAGTTAATCATCAATAAAGAATTGGGTCTAGCGAAAAACGAAAATCCAATTCAAGGTTCATTTATCATTGAAGAGTTAACAGATTTGGTAGAAGCAGCTGTTTTATTAGAATTTGATAGAATTTCTGAACGAGGAGGCGTATTGGGAGCAATGGAAACAATGTATCAGCGTTCTAAAATTCAAGAAGAATCATTGCATTACGAGACACTGAAGCACACTGGAGAATTCCCAATTATTGGGGTAAATACTTTCAAGAGCTCGAAAGGTTCGCCAACTATTATTCCGAAAGAAGTTATTCGTGCAACAGAAGAAGAGAAGCAATATCAAATTAAGATGCTTGCAGAATTACAAGAATTGCATAAAACTGAATCTGAAAAATGGTTAAGTATTCTTCAAGAATCAGCGATCAAGAATGAAAACATGTTTGAAAAATTAATGGAAGCAAGTAAATATTGTTCTTTAGGACAAATTACAAATGCTTTATTTAATGTTGGTGGGCAATACCGCCGAAATATGTAATTACGAAAATTGACCAAATAAATTACAAGGCAGTAGGATGATTCTACTGCCTTTTTTATGTTTGATAAAATCCTGACTGTTACTAAGAAGATACGATGATTTTTGATAATCATATATTTTATAGAATTCAATTGTTGAGTTGCCTTTTCAGGGCGTGAAAACACATCTTCATCACAGCAGGACGCGTTGCATCCTACTGGTTTTAGCTGAACTTTCAGTCCGTGTAGCTACCAAGGAGTTTTATTTCTCAAATTAATCACCTAGCATGTCACCGCCCTGAAAGGGCAGCTCATTTCATATAATCCCATTCATCTTCTATCTTTTTTTATAAGATTGATTACGAAATAGTATTTAAAAACGAATTCATATAATAATTGCTTTTTAACTTCCCACGTATTATCTTTGTGAATAGTCATATGGAAATGGAAGAGATTCAAAAAGTCATAACAGAAATTGAAATGAAGGTCGCTAAAATGCGTGCTTCGTTGTTAACTGTGAGGACTGAGAATGATACTTTGAGTGCTGAAGTGAAGCGACTGAATGAGAAGTTAGGTCAGCGTGAACATGAGGTTCTTGATTTTAAATCCAAGTATGATGAATTGAAGCATCGACAAGAGCAAAACCAGATGGTTATGAATAACCAACAGGATAATGGAGCTCAAATAGATGCATTAGTAAGGGAAATAGATGACTGTATAAGTCGATTGAAAGCATAATACAAATATGGGCAAATTGTCAATTAAAATAGTGATAGCGGGACGCAATTATCCACTTACCATCAATGAAGGTGAGGAGGAAGTGATTCGCAAAGCTGTTGAAGACATTAATTCCAATGTACAAAAGCTTCAAGAAAGTTATGCAGTAAAAGATATGCAAGATTTATTAGCGATGACTTCATTACAGTTGGCAACGCGTTCAAATACACCTTCTGGAAATAAAAAAGAAGGAGAACTTAAAGAAGAAATACTTTCAGCATTACAGTTGCTGTCACATAGTATAGAAGGATAGTATAATAAACTTGTATTTAAATAAACGTTTCCCACATTTTAAGCGGCAGCTTTGCTCCTTAAGGTCGTGGGATTTTTAATTTATAAAAACTATGGAAATAATAATAGGAGTAAGTATTATTGGATTACTCGGAGGAGCGATACTTGCTGTTTTGGTACAGAATGTACTATTGAAGAAAAGAAAAGAACAAATCATCAAGGAGGCTGAGAACGAAGGTGAATCTATTAAAAAGGATAAAATTATCCAAGCCAAAGAGAAGTTCCTAAGTCTAAAGGAGAACCATGAGAAAGCGATGAAAGATCGTGAACGTAAACTACAATCTGCTGAAGATAGAACAAAAGCAAAAGAGAGTAGTTTATCCAAGAAAATTGAGGAAGCGAATCGCAAGGAGAAATCAATTGATAGTCAGAAACAAACTTTAGAAGAAAAAATTCAACTAAACCTTACAAAGCAAGAGGAATTAGAGAAAATTCAAGACAAGCGTGTTTTAGAACTTTCTCGTATTTCAGGAATGGATGTAGAAGAAGCGAAGAAACAATTAATGGAAGCATTAAAAGATGAAGCGCGTACAGATGCAATGGCACACATTAAAGACATTGTTGACGAAGCAAAACTAAATGCAAATCAAGAAGCAAAGAAAATCATTATTCAAGCGATTCAACGTGTTGCACATGAGCAAGCTGTAGAAAATTCAGTTTCTGTATTCAACATTGATTCAGATGAAGTAAAAGGAAGAATTATTGGCCGTGAAGGACGAAATATTCGTGCTTTAGAAGCAGCAACAGGTGTTGAAATCGTTGTTGATGATACTCCAGAAGCTATTTTACTTTCATGTTTTGACCCAGTAAGAAGAGAGATTGCCAGATTAGCTATGCACCAATTGGTTTCTGACGGTCGTATTCACCCAGCTCGTATTGAGGAAGTGGTGGCGAAGACTAAAAAATCTTTGGATGATGAAATCGCAGAAACAGGTCGCCGTACTTGTATTGATTTAGGAATTCACGGATTACATCCTGAGTTATTGAAAATGGTAGGACGTATGAAGTACCGTTCTTCTTACGGACAAAACTTATTGCAACACAGTAGAGAGGTAGCGAACATTTGTGCAATCATGGCTGCAGAGTTAGGATTGAACGTTAAAATCGCTAAACGTGCTGGACTGCTTCATGATATTGGGAAAGTTCCAGAAGATGAGCCAGAATTGCCACACGCAATCTTGGGGATGAAAATTGCAGAGAAGTTTGGTGAGAAACCAGACGTTTGTAATGCAATTGGAGCTCACCACGATGAGATTGAGATGATGACAATGATTGCGCCGATTGTACAAGTTGCCGATGCTATTTCTGGAGCACGTCCTGGAGCACGTCGTGAGGTTGTAGAATCTTACATCAATAGAATTAAAGAATTAGAGAACCACGCACTTTCTTATGATGGTGTAATTAAAGCTTATGCAATTCAAGCAGGTAGAGAATTACGTGTGATGGTGGAAAGCGAAAAGGTGTCTGACTTAAGAGCCGATGAACTTTCATTTGCAATCTCTCAGAAAATTCAAACTGAAATGACCTATCCAGGTCAAGTAAAAGTGACTTTAATTCGTGAAAGAAGATCTGTGAATTACGCAAAATAATTGTAAATATATTTTTAAAAAAAAAGGGCATTCTAGAACAAGAATGCCCCTTTTTTGTTAGGAACTAAAAGAATAGCTTTACAATATAGGAGACAATAATCAATTTTATATAAGCTATAAAAGACTTAAGTTTATCTCATGAAGAATTTAATTTTAAAAACAGTCATTTTTGTATTTGTTTGGTCGTTTACAGTGTTCGGACAAGAAGATTTTGATATTCAACAAAAGAAAGGTGAATATTTAGGATTGTCGAAACCATTGCGTGATTTGACTCAGATCCATGATGAAGAATCAATGGTTTATTATAATGACGAAGCTAAGGTTAGAAAAAACAGAGTACGCCCTACTTATGTTGATTCAACAGCATTACCGGTAAAATATGACCCTTTAGTGAAAGGGAAAGGGATGGTAGAAAAAAGCAATGGACAAGTTAATTTGCTTCAAAATTTTAATGGAATGAACGGTGCTTTCCCGCCAGATCCTTCTGGAGCAGTAAGTGATGATTACTATGTTCAAGCTGTGAATACAGCCTATCGTGTTTACAACCTTGATGGTACTCCTGTAACGGGCATTATTCAATTAAGTAGTCTGTGGCCAAGCTCATCGAATTCAGGTGATCCAATAGTTATGTTTGATAGACATGCAGAGCGATTTATTGTGACACAGTTTCAGACCGGTTCAAATGAGATACTGTTTGCTGTTTCAGAAACAAGTGATCCAACAGGTGCTTACCATTTATACTCATTTTCATTCAGTAGTTTTCCAGATTATCCAAAGTACTCTGTTTGGTCCGATGGTTATTATATGACTTCTAACACTTCTGGAAAGGATGTTGTAGCTTTTGAGCGAGATAAAATGTTGTTGGGTGATCCTACGGCTTCCATGATTTCAATGGATTTACCAAATTTCTATTCTGATTATGGATTTAAAAGTGTTTTGCCAGCAGATGCAGATGGTGATTTACCACCTTATGGAACTCCAATTAGTTTGTTTCTATTTCAAGATGATGCTTGGAGTTCAGCAATTTCAAATGATCACATCAAAATTCTTAAAATGAGCGTTGATTGGAATACACCAGGGAATTCATCTATTTCTATTGATCAAGAAATCAACACTTCACCTTTTGATGCTGTTTTCAACAGTTATTGGGATGATATAGAACAAAAAGGGACTACACAAAGGCTTGATGCGATTGCTTCAGTATTTAATTATAGGGCACAGTATTTAAAATGGCCAAGCTATAATACTGTTCTTTTATGTAATGTTGTAGATATTGATGGTTCTCTTACTGCTGGGATCCGGTGGTATGAATTAAGACAAGATGCAGACAATATGGATTGGGTGCTTCATCAAGAAGGGACCTATGCAATTAACGATGGAAACAGTCGCTTTTTAGGAAGTATAGCTATGGATTATAACGGGAATATTGGAATGGGATACTCTGTATCTGGTCCAACGGAATATCCAAGTCTTGCTGCTACAGGTCGTTTTTCTAATGATCCTTTGGGAGAATTTACATTTAGTGAAACCTTTGCTATTAAAGGTGGAAGATATCAATCAGGAGGGAATCGTTATGGAGATTATTCTCACATGTCATTATCACCAGACGGACAAGAATTCTGGTATACGGGTGAGTATATCGCATCAAATGGTTCAAGAAGAACACGAATTTTCTCATTCAATTTACAAGCACAACTTGATGTTCAAAGTGAAGGAGCGTTTAAGGAGCCAACTCTTGTTTTAATGCAAGACGATCAGCATATTATTGTTAAAGGAAGTCAACTACCTGATTCTAAAGAAATGTATATCGATTTGTTTGACATCAATGGAAGGAAAATTTCAAGAAAAATTCAAGCTGTGATCAATCAAGAATTAAATGCTGAATTTGATAAAACTGGACTTGCGAATGGCGTTTACATGGTGAGAATAGGTAAAGAGAACTTTATGCGCGTAGAGAAGATTGTGATTCACAAGTAGTGATTATCTAATTTATAGCCCATCTTTTATATCCGTTAAACATATTTCCTTATGAATAATTTTTCATGAGCTAAGTCTTTTTATCTTTGTGCAAAATATCAACAATGAAAATTTACAATAACATACTAGAAACAATTGGTAATACACCTTTAGTTAGAATCAATAAGCTTACAAAAAGTATTGACGCAACTGTATTAGCGAAAGTTGAAACAACAAATCCAGGGAACTCTGTTAAGGACAGAATGGCTGTGAAAATGGTTGAGGAAGCTGAAAAAAACGGTTTACTTAAACCAGGAGGGACAATTATTGAAGGAACTTCTGGAAACACAGGAATGGGTCTTGCTTTAGTTGCGATTATTAAAGGATATAAATTGATTTGTGTACTGAGTGACAAACAAAGTAAAGAGAAGATGGATATTCTTCGTGCAGTAGGAGCAGAGGTAGTCGTTTGTCCTACAAACGTAGAGCCTGAAGATCCACGTTCTTATTATTCTGTTTCAAAAAGATTGGCTGAAGAAACACCGAATTCTTGGTATGTTAACCAGTACGATAACTTAGCTAATCGTGTTGCTCATTATGAACAAACTGGTCCGGAAATTTGGGAACAAACTGATGGTAAAATCACGCATTTCGTTGTTGGTGTTGGTACAGGTGGAACAATTTCAGGAGTAGGAAAGTATTTAAAAGAAAAGAATCCAGATATCAAGATTTTAGGAATTGACACCTATGGTTCGGTTTTTAAAAAGTACCACGAAACTGGAATATTCGATGAAAACGAAATTTATCCATACATCACTGAAGGAATTGGAGAAGATATTCTTCCTAAAAACGTTGATTTTGATATCATTGATCACTTCGAAAAGGTAACAGATAAAGATGCAGCAATTTATACACGTAAAATTGCACTTGAAGAAGGAATATTTGTAGGGAATTCTGCTGGTTCAGCCATTAAAGGTTTACTTCAAATGAAGGACATGTTTAAAAAAGACGATGTTGTTGTGGTATTGTTCCATGACCACGGAAGTCGATATGTCGGAAAAATGTTCAATGATGATTGGATGAGAGACAGAGGTTTCTTGGAAGAAGGACACAAGTCTGCTGATGATTTATTGTCTAACCATAAGGATAGTCCTTTGGTAACAATTGGTGTTGAGGAATTGGTTTCTCACGCAGTTGCAAAGATGAGGGCTTTTAAAATATCTCAAATACCTGTTACAAAAGATGGTGTATTCGTTGGTATGATTGACGAAACTGCTTTGATTAATCAAATCGTAGATAATGAGAACATCAAAGATGAAGCGATTGGAAAAATCATGGGACCTAAACTTCCTGTAGTAAAACCAAGTGCTAGCATTAAAGAATTGTCCAAGCTTATCAATAAGGATGTTCCTGCTGTATTGGTTGATTTAGGAGACAACAAATACCATATTGTAACAAGACATGATTTGATTGGTGCAATGGCTTAAACAAGGCAATGCTTACAGACCAATTAGGAAATACTATACATTTAGAAAAGGAACCCGTGAGGATAGTCTCATTGGTTCCTTCTCAAAGCGAATTGCTTTATGATCTTGGTTTAGGAGATAGAGTAGTAGGCATTACTAAATTCTGCATTCATCCCAAAGAATGGTTCCATTCTAAAGAAAGAATTGGTGGAACAAAAAATGTCAACCTTGAAAAAGTCAAACAATTATCTCCTGATTTAATCATCGGAAATAAAGAAGAAAACACCAAGGAAGATATTGAGGCCTTGCGTAAAATTGCGCCAGTCTGGATGACAGATATCTATGATTTGGCCGATAGTGTAGAGATGATTACACAAATAAGTGAAATCTGTAATGTCAAGCAACGCGGGTTGGAAATAGCCAATCAAATTCAAATTAACTTCAATGCGCTTGTTCCTTTTAAAAAAGCTCCAAAAGTGGCTTATTTAATATGGAAAGACCCGTTTATGGGAGTTGGTTCCAATACATTTATTGACCATGTTCTCGATAAACATTTGGGAATGGTAAACGTACTTGGTAATCAAGAACGCTATCCAGAGATTGATCTGCATAATCTTCCAGCCTTAGATTATGTATTTTTAAGCACAGAACCTTATCCATTTCAAGAGAAGCATTTTGAAGAAGTACAGCGATATTTCCCGAATGCTAAGATTATGCTTGTAGATGGAGAGTACTTTACTTGGTATGGTTCACGTTTAATCAACGCGCCAAAGTACTTTAATGAATTGATGAAGGAAATGTAAACACTACTTGTTTTAGTGTCTTGATTGAATGCTGATGGTCTAATTTGCAAACATTAAGATAAACTTAGCCATTTCAACCGACATCATTTTTCCTTTTTTTAATCTTATTTCACCATCAATTTTTAAGTTTTCTGTGTTTTCGTCCACAGTATGAATATCAAAATATTCTACGTTTTTCATAAAAACCTTGGTGTTTTTCACGAGTGGGATAACATTTATGAATTGGGCAATAAGACCTTTTCCTTCAATTTCTAATACCGCAGAAGGAAAACCTCTCATCAAGGGAAGAATTTGAGTTTTAGTAGACTCAATCGCTGGGAATTCTGTCACTCCAATGTATATTTCTTGAGCCGATATCTGCTTGTAAAAATATTTTGATCCTCCAATTTGAATTGTTTTTTGATCAATAATATGGACTCTTTCATACGCTGCATTCATTGAGTCTAATTGTGAATCAATATCAACTATAGAGTCAAATCTCAAAATCCAGTCAAACTTAGGCAGAAATGTTGTTGAACCACGGATGTTTTCAATAGACATTCCATATATATACATTTGTTGTGAGCTTACTTTTGGAACGTTTATTCCAATTTCATTAAAAATAAAATCAAAATATTCATACAGACTATCCGGTAAATGTCCTGATTGTATTTCTAAAAATATAGCTGTGGGAGCTTTTGAAAACATATTATAATTTTCTGCTGAGAATGAAAGTTCATTATTCTTTTTCCCTTGGCCTTTTAGAGTTATTTTTTCATCTTTAATTTCCAGATTAAGTGTTAAATCTTGAATGTATGAATCTTGATTTCCTTTATATTTCAAGCATAATAGTTCAGCCTTGTTTTTTGATGTTTTCCCTGTTGGTTTTTTTGAAACTACTTTGTCTGCAAATTGAGTAGCGTAAGTAATCATTTCATCTGATGCTTCATCATTAATTAAGAGAACAACACCTTGACTTCCATTGGATTTTTTTATGTCATTTTTGCCTTTTAGCCTTAATTGATTAAAATCTTTATTATTGGATATGTTAAATAAAAATCCTTGAATTAAGGTATTGTTCCACTTATTATAAAACATGACAATTTCACCGTTTACTTCAACACCAAAAGATTTTGCTTTTTGTGATTGTGTTCCTTCTTTCAATAGTTTTAACTCACTATCGCTAAATTCGGTTTTATATAATGCGTCGAATAGAAGTGTCTTTATTAATTGGTCAGTATTTACACTAACAACTATTTCCATGTCATCTGGAAGTAAGTCCTTTAAAGCGTCTTTATGTTTAGGGAATGAGAAGGTTAAGAATATGGATATAATCCAAAAGAATCCTATAAAAACAAAAACTGCTAAAAATTTGAAAACCTGATTATATTTACGCACTATGCTATAAGTATTAGTATGAAAAACTTAACTTTGTAGTCAAGTAAGTAGTAAAATTAATGAAATCAGCTTACAAATTGAATTCGTGTACAGATTATTATCTTAGGTTCTATTAAATACATACAATTATGGGGAAATTTGCATTATGGATATTGAAGAGAATGGGGTGGACGATTAAAGATACCCCACAAGGAGTTGATAAAGCAGTAATTTTGATGGGACCACATACCAGTAACTGGGACTTTTTTATTGGGAAATTAGCATTTATGCATTACGGCGTTAAAGGGCGATATTTAATTAAAAGCGAATTATTTTTTCCGCCAATGGGCTGGTTTTTAAAAGCCATTGGAGGTATTCCGATTAACCGTAAAAAGAACAATAACTTTACTGATCAGGCTGTAAAATACTTTAATGAAAATGATTCAATGTATATGGTGTTTACGCCAGAAGGTACGAGAAGCTACAATCCAAATTGGAAAAAAGGATTCTATTATATTGCCCTAAAAGCTAAAGTTCCGATTTATATTGGATATATGGATTACGCAACAAAAACAGGTGGATTTTTAGATCTTTTTGAACCGACTGGAGATATTGAAAAAGATATTGCATTCATCAAAAAACAATTGAGTCAATTTTCTGGAAAGTATCCTGAGAAAGGAATTCGAGCGGTTGAGGATGAGTAAGGCAAGCAGGATTAGATGAAACTAAAAAGGGATTAACATCAGTTAATCCCTTTTTTGAATTTATGTGAAATAGATATTAATCTTTTTTCTTTGAACTACAACAAGCTTTTTTTCCTTCTTCAGTTGAACAAGCTTTTTTTGCTTCAGTAGTTTTTTCTTCGCCTTTTTTCTTGTCTTTACAACAATCTTTCTTGCAATCGTCTTTACAATCTTTCTTTTCAGTTTTTACTGGCTCACCTGCAACTGCAGTAGAAGTGTAACCGATTGTTCCTAAAAACAATCCCATAGTCAATATCATTAGTGCTTTTTTCATCTTATTTTGTTTTAGAATCTTACCAAAAATAGAATAATTAATTTAATTCACCAATTTTTGTTATCCTTCCTTTAACAACATCCCCAATTTTAACATTTATCTTGGTGTCAAGTGGCAGTAATAAATCGATTCTAGAACCGAATTTAATGAATCCAAATTCTTCTCCTGCTTTTGCTTGGTCTCCTGGCTCTACATAATAGCAGATACGTCTTGCAACTGCTCCAGCAATTTGTCTAAATAAAACTTCTTTTCCACTGGCATGCTCAATTACAAAAGTAGTCCTTTCATTGTCTGTTGAACTTTTAGGGTGCCAAGCAACTAAGAATAAACCTTTATGGTATTTGGCATATTTAAACAATCCTGAGATTGGATTAAAGTTAGCATGAACATTCAAAGGAGACATGAAAATAGAGATTTGAATTCTTCTATCGTTAAAATATTCTGTTTCGTCTACCTCTTCAATGACTACAACTTTTCCATCTGCTGGACATATAATTTCATTTTCAGGGCCTTCATATTTTATATTAGGAACTCTGAAAAACTGAATGATTAAGTACGCCATGACCAATACTCCAATTGTGAGTATCGCGTAAAGCCACCATAAACCAATCACTAACCATAGATAATAGTTTAGTCCTTGAATAGCAATCAAGAGGAGTAAACCAATGGTAATGATGAGATATCCTTCTCTGTGTAATTTCATTGAATAAGTTTTATTTTAAAACAGGATGTAAATTTAAACTAATTAAGGGAATAGGTTCTTTTTTTAAGGTGAGAAATGTATTCTTCAGTAAAATGAGGGGACTCCTAATAGAAAAGAATGAGCAACATATAAAAGAAAGGGGTAGCATAGATCACTGCATCAAAACGATCTAAGATTCCACCATGTCCAGGAAGTATAGTTCCAGAATCTTTGATGTCTACAAGACGTTTAAATCTTGACTCTATTAAATCTCCTAATATTCCAGCTGGAGAAACAATTGCTGCTGCTGCGATCCAGAAGATATAATTTTCATTTGTAAAGTATGCATATATAACACCTGCGAGTACGCTAAAAATGAATCCACCTATAGCGCCTTCCCATGATTTTTTAGGTGAGATACGTTCAAGCAATCTTCTTTTTCCAAAGGCTCTTCCAGTTAAATATGCAAATGTATCATTCGACCATATCATAATGAAAAGACCAAGAATAAAAACCCACTGAGCTTGATCAATTATTTCATAATTGAAAATTTGGAACATTAAGTAAAAAGGAAACATTACATAAATCCAAGGAAAGAAAGTAACTGTTAAATCAAGTAAGGGGTTTTTAGATTTACTGAAAACGACTGTCAAGAAAGGCAAGAAGATCAGTGGAATAAAAAGAAGGTGCAGATCAAAATCAATAATATGCATTTGGTGCATCACCAATCCAGAATAAAGAACAATTCCTCCAATTACTCCTGATTTAGACATTGGTTTTACCACTTGAGAAAGGGCAAAGAAGCGATAGAATTCAAAAAGACCTAAGGCCATAAAAAAGCCTAAAACAATTGCTGTAGCGTTGCTTCCGACAAGAAAAGAACTAATAACGATAACAACAAAAAGCGCTCCCCAAATGGCACGTGTAACAATATTATTCATGCGGTGTTTCTATAATAAACTTAGCACGAATAACGTCATTTTGGTTAACATAGAGCTCTATTTGTCCAAAATTATTATAAGAAGTGTCCATCTTATTAATTAAAATAACATGGACACCTTCTTCTTCTAATTTGAATTTCATGATCGTAGCCAAATGCAATTCCGAAGTTCGAAAAACTAATTTATTTTTTTCAAATTCTGTATCACTTGGAAGAATCTTCTGAATCCAGTTTTGTATCTTCTTCCACATGATTACTATTGTTTGTTGGACTTACTTCTTCTTCCTTTGTCGACTCAGACTTTGAAGCATCATCTTTATTTGTATCTGTTGAATCTACAATAGTTGCATCTACTGCTGAATTTTCAGCTTCTGCATCTGCCACTTTTATTTTTTCAGCAGGAGTAAGTTTATCCCATGGACGCTCACCAAAAATAAGGACTAAATCTTCTTTGAAAATAACTTCTTTTTCTAATAGTTTTTCGGCTAAAAGATTTAGTTTATCTTGATTTGCTAATAGGATTTCTTTTGCTCTTAAGTACTGCTCTTCAATCAATTTACTAACTTCTTGATCAATAATACGATTTGTTTCTTCAGAATATGGTTTAACAAATTGACTCTGACCTTGTGAGTCATAGAAAGAAATATTTCCAACAACTTTGTTTAGTCCATAGATAGAAACCATTGCATAAGCTTGTTTAGTTACCTTTTCAAGGTCACTTAAAGCACCTGTTGATATTTTACCAAAGGTAATTTCTTCGGCGGCTCTTCCTCCAAGTGCAGCACACATTTCATCTAGTAACTGCTCAGTTGTAGTGATGCTTCTTTCTTCAGGTAAGTACCATGCAGCACCAAGTGATTGACCACGTGGCACGATCGTAACTTTCACTAATGGATGTGCATGTTCTGCTAACCAAGATACAGCTGCGTGACCAGCTTCGTGAAATGCAATGGCACGTTTTTCATCTTTAGTGATGATTTTGTTTTTCTTCTCAAGTCCACCAATAATTCTATCTACAGCATCCAAGAAATCTTGTTTTTCAACTGCTTTCTTGTCCTTACGTGCTGCAATTAATGCTGCTTCGTTACAAAGATTTGCGATATCAGCACCAGAGAATCCAGGTGTTTGTTTTGCCAAGAATTCAATGTCCATTTCTTTGGCCAATTTAATTGGTTTTAAATGGACTGCAAAGATTTCTTTTCTTTCATTAATGTCTGGCATATCAACATAAATCTGACGGTCAAAACGTCCAGCTCTCATCAATGCTTTATCCAATACATCAGCACGGTTAGTTGCTGCAAGAATAATTACTCCAGAGTTGGTTCCAAAACCATCCATTTCTGTTAATAATTGATTTAATGTATTTTCACGTTCATCGTTAGAACCCATATTGTTGTTCTTCCCACGCGCACGTCCAATTGCATCAATCTCATCAATAAAGATAATAGAAGGTGCTTTTTCTTTAGCTTGCTTAAATAAATCTCTCACTCGAGATGCTCCAACTCCTACGAACATTTCTACGAAATCAGAACCTGACAAGGAGAAGAAAGGTACATCAGCTTCACCGGCAACGGCTTTGGCCAAAAGAGTTTTACCTGTTCCCGGAGGTCCTACTAAAATAGCTCCTTTGGGAATTTTTGCTCCTAACTCAGTATATTTCTTAGGATTCTTTAAAAAGTTAACAATCTCTTCGACTTCTTCTTTAGCTCCTACTAATCCAGCTACATCTTTAAAAGTAACATCCGTTCCTTTCCCTTTTTCAAATACTTTTGCTTTGGATTTACCAATGTTGAAGATTTGACCACTTGCTCCACCACCAGCTCCTCCAGACATTCGTTTCATAATGAACATCCAGATGGCAATAATGATAATAATGGGCAATAAGAAACTAAATATCTGACCAACGTAGTTATGTTCTTCATCTACCTTGTAGGAGATAATATCAAAACCTTCTGCTTTCCGTTTGTCATTAATGGCTTCAAATTCTTTAATGAATGCTTCTGTTGAAGCGATATCAAATGAGAATTGTGGTGATGCTGTTCCTAATGTTTTGCCCGAATTATTCATCGAACGCTTCATTATTTCGAAATCAGCTCCTGTAAAGTCACCTTGTAGTACTGCCGTTTTTCCTGATTCAGAAATTCTGAAATCTACACGTCCAACGTTTCTCCAAAGTATTGTGTTCTCAACAAATCCTTCTTCCATTAAGGTAAGGAAGGTTTGTTTAGATTGCAATTGTTTGGTTGTGGAAGAACTCATGAAAAGTTGAATTCCTATAATTGCAATACCAATTGCAGCATAAATCCAATAGATAGAGTATGGACTCTTTTTTTCGGGTTTATTTTTATTTTGTTTATCTTTATTTTCTTTTGCCATCTCTAAATTTTATTGATTTTCAATTGGACGTTTTTTACCATCTGCCCATAAATCCTCTAATTCATAATAATCACGTACTTCTTTATGAAAAATATGTGCAACTACATTCACGTAATCTAACAATACCCATGTTGCACCGTTTTTACCTTCTTGGTGCCATGGTTTTTCTTTAAGTGTTTTTCGTGTTGAACGTACAATCGCGTCCGCAATTCCATCAATTTGCGTTGAAGAGTCTCCACTGCCAATAACAAAAAAATCTGTTACAGCATTCTCAACTTCTCTTAAATCAATAACAACAATGTCATTTGCTTTATTGTCTTGCATTCCTTCAACGATAACTTCGCAAAGTTTTTCGGAGTCTATTTCTTTTACTATTTTTATCATTCTTTATTACTTGCGCACAAAGCTAATTAAATTTTAATTTTGAGCCCTCACTTTTAAGCAGTTTCATGGTTATGCAAAAAGCATTTGTCGGACAAAAAATTATCTTTCTTGAGTGCGTTGACAGTACTAACAACTATACTGCCAATGTGTTCAAATCAGGTGCTATTGATTCGGGTACTGTAATTCTGACAGATATCCAAACAAATGGCAGAGGACAAAGAGGAAAAGAGTGGCATTCTGACGCATTTGCTAACTTATTGGTAAGTATTGCTGCCGACTTAAATCTGTGGAAAATTCGAAATTTAATTTCATTAAATCATATTGTTGCTTTAGCCCTTCATAAATTTTTGAGTAAGCATACTTCTGAGGTGAAAATAAAATGGCCGAATGATATTATGATTAAAGGGAAAAAAGTGGCTGGAATTTTAATTGAAACGCAAATAACTTCATTACAAAGAAAGTCTGTGATTGGTTTTGGGGTGAATATTAATCAAGCTTCCTTTGAAGCTCCTAGAGCGACTTCTTTATTTTTGGCTACTTCAAAAACACATCAGCCAAAAACACTTATTTATGAAGTAATTGATGCTTTTAATTATTTCATTGAGGTCTACCATCAAAAGGGAGAGAAGCATCTGCATCAACTGTATAATGATCGATTGTGGTTGAAAAATGAAGAACATCTTTTTAATATTAATGGAATTGAAAAACGAGGAAGTATTATTTCTACCTCGATTGAAGGGAATTTATTGGTTCATTTTTATGATGGAGAAAGAGCCTTCGCTAACGGAGAGCTTAGTTATTAGTTTTTGAAAAGTTCAGCACGTAGCTTGGTGTTTAGCCACCGACGGATATGGAAATCTTGGTGAATTGATTTTGCTCAAGTGCTGGATGTAAAAAAGCGACATAAGAAGCTCTTTTTATATCCTCTAGCACTGTGCAATATCAAAAGCCAAATTGGAGTTGAAGGCGGAAAATGGCTCCAAAAAATAAATTAAGGAATCATTAACTTATTGTCATCTGCTTCTATCCATTGTTCCAAGATGCGAACACTATCGCGCGCAGTTGTTAAATCGTATTCAATTACCTTATTATAACTGTCTAAATAATGGAAGTTTTCCTCGACTTCAAATACTCTATTTTGTAGTTGGGTATTTACATTAAGCAAATAAATATTCCACGAAATAAGTGCGATTACCAATACTCCCATTATCACAAACAGGACATTCAGATTTACTTTCATATTTAATCTTTTTTATTGTCAATTATTGCCTGAACAGCTTCAGGGTTCAATAATGTTGAGGTGTCGCCTAAGTTTTCTGTTTCGTTGGAGGCGATTTTACGTAAAATTCTACGCATAATTTTCCCTGATCTAGTTTTAGGTAGACTTGTAGTAAATTGAATTTTAGAAAGTTTTGCAATTGGTCCAATTTGATCTGCTATTGAATTATTTATTGCGATTTTCAATTCTTCTTGAGCCTCTTCAGTTATTTCACGTTTTAAAGTGATGAAGCCGAAGAGTGCATTTCCTTTTATATCATGGGGATAGCCAACTATCGCTGATTCTGCAACGATTTCTTGTTCGTTAATTGTGTTTTCTATAGGAGCAGTTCCTAAATTATGTCCAGAAACAATTACAACATCATCTACACGCCCTGTGATCCTGTAATATCCTGCTGGGTCTCGTAGTGCTGCATCTCCAGAGAAATAATATCCCGGATATGTTGAGAAATAAGTGTCAAAATACCTTTGGTGGTCATTCCAAATCGTTCTGGCTATTCCTGGCCAAGGTGTTTTGATGCACAAGTTTCCATTGGTTAAGTTTCCTTCTTGCTCTTTTCCTTCAGGGCTCATTAATACGGGTTGAATTCCTAAAAGGGGAAAGGTTGCAAATGTTGCTTTTGTTGGAGTAGAGAATGGAATCGGAGAAATTAAAACACCACCAGTTTCCGTTTGCCACCATGTATCAACAATTGGACAGCGTTCCTTTCCAATGTGGTGATAATACCAATTCCAAGCTTCTACGTTAATAGGTTCTCCAACAGATCCCAATACTTTTAGCGACGATAAATCATGTTTTTCTACATGTTTAATGTCCTGTTTGGCTAATGAACGTATGGCTGTTGGTGCAGTATAAAACTGATTGACTTTATGTTTTTCGATGACTTCCCAAAATCTATTGTGATCTGGATAGGAAGGAACACCTTCAAACATAATTGTGGTGGCTCCATTTAATAGTGGACCGTAAATGATATATGAATGTCCTGTAATCCAACCAACATCAGCTGTACACCAATAAATATCTCCTTTTTCATATTGGAAAACATTTGCAAAAGTATGTGCTGTATAAACCATATACCCTGCTGTTGTATGCACCATTCCTTTCGGTTTCCCTGTTGATCCAGAGGTGTATAAAATGAATAATGGATCTTCTGCTTCAACGGTTTCAGCTGGACAATCTGTACTTACATTTTGAGTAAGTTCGTCTAGGTAAACATCTCTGTTGGCTTGCATTGTAATTTCGCAATTCGTTCTTTTAACCACAAGCACTTTCTCTACCGATGGACAAGTGTCTAATGCTTTGTCAACAATGTTTTTGAGCTTAATTTCCTTTTCACCGCGGTAGGAACCATCAGCACTGATGATCATCTTACAAGTCGCATCATTTACCCTTGAAGCAATTGCGGTTGATGAGTATCCTGCAAAAATAACGGAATGAATTGCTCCAACTCTAGCACATGCTAGCATTGAATAAGCTAATTCAGGAATCATTGGCAGATAAATACAAACCCTATCTCCTTTTTGTATTCCTTGCTCTCTGAGAACATTGGCTATTTTATTTACCTCTTCATATAACTTACGGTAAGTAATGTGTTGTGCTTTCTCCTCTGTAGAATTGGGTTCAAATATGATTGCAGTTTGATCTCCTCGGTCTTCCAAATGTCTATCTATACAATTCTCCGTAATGTTTAATTGAGCATCTTCAAACCATTTAATACTGGCCTTATGCATATCTGCGTCAAGAACTTTATCCCATTTCTTTTTCCATTGGAAACTTTCCGCAATTGAGCCCCAAAATCTTTCTGGTTCTTTTAAGGCTTTTTCTTGGTATTTAAAATAATCTGGGAGGTTCTTAACTATATATTTCATCACATTATATTTTTGGGAGAATTTAAATTTACTAATATTGTTTGAAAACTATTCTAATCTAGAACTTTTGATTTGAAATTAATAAAATTACAGCATGAAAAAAATTATTGAATCTGTAGAAAAAGAGATTAAGCTCCAGTTTGAGCATGAAGGAACAGGGCATGATTGGTATCATATTGATCGTGTCCGAAGAGTTGCGCTTCAGATTCAAGCAAAAGAAGGAGGGGATAAGTTTGTAATTGAATTAGCTGCTTTACTTCATGATGTTTCTGATCATAAGTTCAATGGAGGTGATTTTAATCTAGGGGCAACTATTGCTGAGGAAGTATTGAGAAAATATGGGGTTGATGCGCAAACGAAACAATTTGTTACAGAAATTGTGAAGAACGTTTCATATAAAGGAAGTGGGGTAGAGGACACCATGGATTCTTTGGAGGGAAAAATAGTGCAAGATGCTGATCGTATTGATGCGATTGGTGCGATTGGTATAGCGCGAACTTTTGCTTATGGTGGTTCAATAGGACAAATGATTTATGATCCTGAAGTTTCACCAAAGGAAAATCAATCCATTGAGAGTTATGTTAATGAAAGAAGTCATACGGTTAATCACTTTTACGAAAAGTTACTATTGCTTAAAGACAGAATGCATACCAAAACCGGAAAAGCGATTGCTGAAGGTCGAACTGAGTTTATGCGGAATTACTTGGATCAGTTTTATAAAGAATGGAACTATTAATAGAATTTATCATTCCATAAAGTTAATATGAAAAAAAAATACGCTTCTCGAAAGAAGCGTATTTTAAAATAGGGTTTGTAATAAATTTTAGATTGCTGTAAACGTTACACGTCTGTTTTTAGCTGCTTTCAATTTATCATCATCATCTTCAAGTATAAATTGTGAAGCTTTTTCATCTTTTAAATCTTCGATAATAAATCTGTCTTTACTAATACCTTTCTCTACCATTAAGGTTACAATGTATTCAGCTCTTCTAAGAGATACAATTTTATCTGCTGGACTTGCAACTTCTTCAGCATCTGAGTGACCAGATATTTTAACTTTCATACCTGGATTTTCTTCCATGATAAGTGCAATTCTCTCAAGTGTTTTATCACCATCCATTTTAACATCATATCTTCCATACATATAATAGATGTTATGTTGCGCTAGTCTTTCCTTATCAGACATTTCTTTTGTAATCTCTGGAGAACGTTGGTAAACTGTAGATGATTGAACTTGTGCCTCATCTGGGTAGTTACAGTTACATTCTTCGTTTGGACCTAGTAGCTGTACGGATATATCGTCAATATAATAGTATGCTGCGATAATTTGAGTTCCTTTTACATCTCTGGGTTTACGTACACGTTCGGTTTTAATATCTGAATCAAGTGAGAAGTTTCCAATCGTAATGAATTTTTCTTTACCTGTTGAAACATATTCTGCACATACCAAATCCCAACCATACATTCCATCAAAAACACTTTGTTTTGGGTGTTCAACATGTACCTCATTATTTGTCAAAATAATTGCTGGAATTTTTTCGTCTGTTCCAATTGGTTTTTTTGAAAAATGAGCACCTAATCTATTTGAAGAGTATTTAGAAAGCTCTGCTAAAGAAGCATAGAACTGTACTTTATATCGCATTCCCTTTTTCATTGGAGATGAAAGTTGAGTTGTAATATAAGTTCTGTTTTCTTTTTCTCTGTAAGAATAGGCGATAACACCCGCATAGTTTATTCCGTCTTTTGGTTCTTCTTTCCCAAAAACATTTTCAGGAGTCATAACATCTGGCATATTGGCATCTGCAGAGAAAAGGTCTGCTCTACTTCCAGTAGCTGAAACCCAGCCTTCCGCACGCTCAATATCTCCAAGTCGTCTTAGTTTTCTGCTTTGAGCATTTTCAAAGCTAGGGTTTTCAACTAAGTTTTCACCTTCTTGCGCAACAATCGAAAGCGTAAGCATCAATGCAGGCAAAGTAAAAAATATTCTGTTTAGTCTTTTAGTTTTAAATTTCATAGTCTTTCACGGTTTTAATAAATGTTTTGACTTTGTTTGGGTCAATATCTGGATAAACCCCATGCCCCAAATTTACAATATGTCTTTTACTTTTGAAACTATCTAACATATTAATAGTTAGGCGTTCTATATTTTCGTGACTTGAATATAATGCACAAGGGTCTAAATTACCTTGTAGTGTTTTATTTTCTCCTACAATTTTTCTAACTTCCTCTACATTCATGTTCCAGTCTAAACCTAAAGTGTTACAATTTGAATTGGCCAAATTAGGTAATGCTGCATACGCACCTTTTGCAAAAAGAGTTACAGGAACTTCATTAATCGCATCTGCAATTTTGTTTATATACTTTAGTCCAAACTCTTCATATTGCTTTTGTCCTAGAATTCCAGCCCATGAATCAAAAACTTGAACAAGATCCGCTCCTGCTTTTATTTGCATTTTCAAATAACGTATTGTCACTTCAGTGATTCGATTGAGCAACTCATGTGCCAAAGTTGGATTTTGGTAAAGCATTTTTCTAGATTCAGAAAATGTTTTAGACCCTCCACCTTCGATCATGTAACAGAAAATTGTCCATGGTGCTCCAGCAAATCCAATTAAAGGGACACGTCCATTTAATTCTTTCTTAGTGATTTCAATGGCTTCTTTTACATACCCTAAACGATCTTCTATATCAAAATCAAATTGACCATGTTTTATAAGGTCGTTTTCGTTTTTAATGGTTTTCTCGAAGTAAGGTCCAACTTTTTCAATTAATTGGTACTCTAATCCCATAGCTTCGGGAATAACAAGAATGTCTGAAAAGATTATTGCTGCATCCACATCAAGGTGGTCAACGGGTTGAATCGTTACTTCTGCTGCTAGTGCAGGAGTTTCAACCAATTCTTTAAAACCACTTAAAGAATTTCTCACGGCTCTGTATTCAGGTAGTATCCTACCTGCTTGGCGCATTAGCCATACGGGATATCTTTCGATGTTTTCTCCACGTGCCGCTCTTAAGAGTAAATCATTTTTAAAATCCATAGAAACAAAGATAATGATTCGTTATTGATAAAGGCAGAAGAAGACAGATAAAAAAGTTGATTTATAACAAAAAAGGGAGCCTGATGATAGACTCCCGTTAAAATGATATGATATTATTTACAATTTAGCTATATGAAGTGCTAATCCAGACTTCAAGTTTGCAGCTTTTTTCTTGTGAATGATATTTCTTTTAGCTAATTTATCAAGCATACCAACTACAGATGGGTAAAGCTTTTCAGCTTCCTTTTTATCTGTTGTTGCACGTAGAACACGAACAGCGTTACGTGTTGTTTTATGCTGATACTTATTGCGAAGAGTTTTCGCTTTATCTGATCTTACTCTTTTGAGTGCTGACTTGTGATTCGCCATAATTTATTTTATTATAATATTTAAAAAGTAGCCCATAGGAGAATCGAACTCCTGTTTTCAGGATGAAAACCTGATGTCCTAACCACTAGACGAATGGGCCATTAAATTGTTTTTCTGTTGTATAAAAAAGTATTCACGTTTGAATACTTTGAGTAGCCCATAGGAGAATCGAACTCCTGTTTTCAGGATGAAAACCTGATGTCCTAACCACTAGACGAATGGGCCAGATTTATTTTAAAAATCGGAGTGCAAATATATATTCATTTTCTTTTAAAACAAAACATATTCGATGAAAAAAATAAATATTTTATTCTTGTTCATATTCAAACTTGAACCCCAGTCTTTTACCTGTTTTTAATTCATGGGCTGTAGTCGAGCTTTTTATTTGCATTACGCTTACTATACTTACGTTTTGATAAAGTGGAGTATGTAAATCAAATTCGGCAGCATGTTTTACAGCGACTTCAAAAATGTTTTTCATGGCATCTTTGTTAAATTGGTTAATGCGGATATTTCTAAAAAGATACCCTAATTCACCTTTTCCTTCAATCATAAAATGTCCATCTTTATTAATGAAAATTCGACCAATTAAATAACCAGCATCATGCATTCGTTTTTGTAGAAAAGATTCTGCTAAGAAATTGTAAATATTAATTACTCCAAAATAACCGCGCCCTTTTTCTTCTTCAATGTATGAGTTTTTCCAGATGGCAGAATCATCTGGGAAGGTAAATACGTTGGTATGCATGTTGAAAACAAGAACATCGCTACCTGCGTATGCGTGTGTTTCAAAATCTCCATTGTTATCATAGCTTAGTCGAACACGTTCGTCATTGATTTGGACTCTGAAAGACTCTAATTCTTCCTCAATCACCTTCCTGAACTTGCAATAACATTTTAAGGTTTTTGCGTAAACATCTTGTTTAAGTATAGAGCGTTCTTTTAGAAGGTCTACAATTTTTTTGTTATTAGCTGTCATGATTTAATAGGCTTTAGCAAACAGTACTTTACGTTGAGAAGGTTTACCAGTTAAAATACATTTACCAAGCTCTTCTTTTACATCCAAAGGAATACAACGTATTGTAGCTTTTGTTTCTTCTTTAATTTTATTTTCAGATTCAGCAGTTCCATCCCAATGTGCAGCAATAAATCCTCCTTTTTCTTCCAATACTTTTTTGAACTCATCATAAGAATCTACTGAAGTTGTGTTCTCTGTTCTAAAATCACTTGCTCTTTTGAATAAGTTATCTTGAATTTTATCGAGTAAGTCTACAATGTAATCTTCAATACCTTCCCAGTCTACAACATCCTTTTCTTTCGTGTCTCTACGCGCAACCTCTGCTTTGTTGTTTTCTAAGTCTCTTGGTCCAATCGCTACACGAACAGGGACTCCTTTAGCTTCGTATTCAGCAAACTTCCATCCTGGACGTCTGTTATCATCGTCATCGTATTTAACAGAGATTCCTTTCGCTTTTAAGGCTGTAATTAAATGATTAACCTTTTCAGATATTGCTTCTAATTGTTCGTCTGTTTTATAAATCGGAACAATAGCCACTTGAATTGGGGCTAGTTTCGGAGGTAAAACCAATCCTTCGTCATCCGAATGTGTCATAATTAATCCTCCAATTAATCGTGTTGAAACACCCCATGAGGTAGCCCAAACATATTCAAGCTTTCCTTCTTTATCAGCAAACTTAACTTCAAATGCTTTAGCGAAGTTTTGACCGAGGAAGTGAGAAGTTCCTGCTTGAAGCGCTTTTCCGTCTTGCATCAAAGCTTCAATACAGTAAGTTTCATCAGCCCCTGCAAATCTTTCTGATTCTGTTTTAAGACCTTTCACTACAGGCATGGCCATATAGTTTTCTGCAAAATCAGAATAAACATTTAACATTTGCTCTGCTTCTTCAATTGCTTCACGTTTTGTTGCGTGGGCAGTATGACCCTCTTGCCATAAAAACTCAGTAGTTCTCAAAAACAACCTTGTTCTCATTTCCCAACGCACAACATTCGCCCATTGGTTAATTTTTAAAGGTAGATCGCGATAGGATTGAACCCAGGTCTTAAATGAATTCCAAATAATTGTTTCAGAAGTTGGTCGAACGATTAACTCCTCTTCCAATTTAGCATCAGGATCAACAATTAATTGACCGTCCTCGCCATTTTTTAATCTATAGTGTGTAACAACAGCACATTCTTTTGCAAAACCCTCTACGTGTTGAGCTTCTTTATTTAAATATGATTTAGGTATAAATAATGGGAAATATGCATTTGAATGACCTGTTGCTTTAAATTCAGCATCCAATACTTCTTTCATATTTTCCCAAATCGCATAGCCGTATGGTTTAATAACCATGCATCCACGCACATCCGAATGTTCAGCTAAATCTGCTCTTTCTATAACTTCATTATACCATTTTGAATAGTCTTCAGACCTTTTTGTGTACTTTGCCATAATTGTGGAACAGTTTTTGTTAATTTTCTCTTAAATAATAATGTTAGTTCTATTTAAAACCAACATTTTTAGTTTACAAAAATAAGAACAGAATTTGGAAAACCATCCAAAATGTCGTAAGTTTAATTAAAAGAGAGTCATTATGAGATTAAAAATACATTTTTCGATTTTATTAGGAGCAGTTACAGTTCTATCGTCTTGCTCTAATTATGGATATATTTCTGAAAACGACGTTTATATGCAAGCGCCAACAGAAGTCAATCTTGAAGAGGATGAAAATGACCTCACTTCATTCAATGCATTTAAAGCACGTGAAAAAGGTGAATTTAGAGATGAGTACCGTGATCCAAGAGCAAATGAAACTATGCGCTTTAATCAATTTTCGATTATGAGTTCGTATATGCCTTATGGTGTTATGCCAGGTATGTATAGTTCGATGGGTTTCCATGGTATGGGATATAGTCCTTATTTTTCTTACGGTGTTGGTTTTTACACAGGATACGGAATGGGGTTAAGGGCAATGTATGGAAATCACTACGGATATTACGACATGTATAGACCATACGGATTTGGATATAGTCCGTATTCTTATGGAAGTGGATATTACGGTAGCGGATATTACGGTGGTGGATATTACGGTGGCGGTTATTATAATGGAATTCAGAATTATACAAATCCGGTTCCTTCTCAACCTGTTCATTACGGAAATAGAAACACTATATCTTCTGCATCAAATCGATCAAGTAGTTATCAAAAGTCTTATACAAAACAAGCATTACCAGTTTCAACTTCAGCTTACAATGTGAACGATCAGACCTTAGGAACTTCTCGAAGAGAAGTAGGTAGAAGATATGCGGGAAGTAGTGATTATAGTAACAATGGTAAACCGAATACGGGTAATTTTAAATCAAGTCAAAGTGGAAACATTAAGACTACAGGAGCTGTTCAGCAAAGTAGAGTAAATCAAAATTACACGCCCAATTCTTCAGCAAGACGATCTGGAGCTGTTCAAACTCAAAGAAGTCTAAATGTTAATCCAAGTAGAAGCCCGTCAAGAAGTATAAATTCTTCACCATCTCAACGAACAAATTCTTCTCCTGTACAAGCAAGTCCTCAAACTCGTGGGCCTGTTTCAACAGGAAGTCCGTCGAGAGTTTCTCCTTCAACTACTAGGACTTCAGGATCAACAAATTCAAGTTCTGGAAGAAGATAATCGTTTAAAACATTAGAATGAAGAAGATTATAAAAACAGTAGTTCTGCTATTGTTATACCAGGTAGCTTTTGCCCAAAATGAAGCAGATGTATTGCGATACAGTACAACAGATGTTTTTGGTTCTGCTCGGTTTGAAGCAATGGCCGGTTCATTCGGAGGTTTAGGAGCTGATATCAGTGCTATTCAAATTAATCCAGCAGGAATGGGACGTTTTTCCTCTTCAAAAGTGGCGATGAGTTTTAATAATAGTATTCTGAGTAACCAATCGACTTATAATAATCGTGAGGTATCTTCTGATCACAATAAATTTGCTTTAAGTAGTGGTGGAGTCGTTTTTACGACAGATTTAAGTCAAGAGAATGTTGGACGACGGTATAGTCAAATTACATTGGGGTATACGCGTTTAAAGAACTTTAGTAATTCCATCAGGTATGAAGGACAAAATTTCTATTCACTTTTAGATGTTTTCGCTAATTATGGGGCTGGAATAGATCCTGAATATATTTATAATGATCGTCCTTTTACAACGGGTTTAGCTTATGATGTTTTTGCCTTGGATTTTGATCCCGTTAATAATGGCTATGTTTCTCGTTTAAACATGGGGGATATGTATCATAACCGTGAAATTAATACTGAAGGTGGTATTGGAGAGTTTCATATTGGCTATTCCGAGAATTATATGAATACTTTTTATTATGGAGCAAGCATCGGAATAAGAAGGGTGAAATATGATGAAAGCTATCATCACAATGAGCAATTATTGGATACCAATGGGACATCTTTGCGTTCATTCGATTATATGTATGATCAAAGTTCAAGAGGTACTGGCTTGAATTTAAAACTGGGAATACTTTATCTTCCAACCGAACAATTTAGATTAGGATTAGCCTTTGAATCTCCAACTATAATTGGAATGAAGGATGAGTGGACAGCAGATATGACTGCGATGCATGACGATGGCTTAAAATATGTTTTGCCCGAATATGTGCCTAAAGGAATCTTTGAGTACCGTATTAAAACCCCGATGAAATTGAGGGGGTCTTTTGCATATATTTTAGGAATGCGGGGTGCTGTTAACGTAGATTTAGAAATGTCACGACTACCTGGAGGGAAATTAAAACCTTCTAATAATTTACAAACCCCAGGAAATGCTTACACTTTTGATCTTGAAAACTCAGAAGTTAAATATCAGTACCGCACTATTTTAAATACAAGAATAGGAGTAGAGTACATGATCTTACCAGACTTTTTTGTACGTGGAGGATTAGCTATATTACCTCAACCCTATAAAAAAGAAATTGGAAATGTTTCGGCGCCAAATATGACTTATTCGGGTGGAGTTGGATGGGAAAACAAGGCGTTTTCTATTGACCTAAGTTACCGTTTACTAACTTTAAGTAGTGACTATTATGCTTTTGATCCTTCTAAAATAGAAAACAGGGCTAGTTTTAAAACGAAAGTGCACAACATTGTTGTTACTGCAGGATTTAAGTTCTAATTGCCTGTTTTACAACATCAGTAAATGAATTTCCGGATATCTTAGACTTCAACCAAGAAGCCACATCAATATAATCAAGAATTACACGTTCAGTTTCATCTTCTAAAAGCAAGTTAATTTGTTTTAAGGTATCTTCATAAATAGGGATCGTTTCTAACTGTGTTGCTGTTTTTGCAATTTTCTTAATCTGTTTAATAAAAACTTTTTCTATTTGGTGATCTCTTTTTGTTTTATTCAAATACCTTATTGCAGAGTTAGATGAGTATTCTAAATAATCATAGTTTGTTAACTCGAAATGGAGGAGCAGGTTTAAAATACGTGAAAAACTATAAATATCTTGACGCAATTGTTGTTCATTATCATTTAAAATTAAATTAATGAATTGCAATGCGTTTTTATAGTCACTAACAGCAAATAATGTGTAAGCAGCATTAAAGTAAAATTTAATTTGATGCTCTTTACTTGATCTTTCGATTAATTCTTTATTTTCATTATACCCGTCTTCAAACACTGCAAGAGATTTGCTAAACTCTCCTTGAATATTATACAAATTCATTTGATCAGTCAAGAGAATATTGTTAATTCTTAAAGTCAAATGCAAGGAATTAAACCCTTTCTTTCCTTTATATTCTTTAATTTGATCAATCATTTCGTGCGCCATTTTGAAATCTTTCTCATTGGCATAGCTTTGCATCAAATGGAAAAGAGTTAGAATGTATCTTTGGCCAAGATCAATTTTAATCTTAGGATTATCATCAAGAATTTGTCGAACACGATTAAACTTTACATAACTCAGCTCGAAGTTTCGATTCGTAACAGCACACAACCCTTGAATATAATAGCAAATAGAAGCAGCTCTTCTAGAAAGTGCTGTGTTTTTACCTTTAATTAAATGGTGATTTGCAATTTCATCTACTGTTTTTCTTTGTTCCTCATTTTTTGTAAATCCATCACTTCTGAATACTGCATTGATTCTAGAGTAGAGGATGTGGTATTCAGCGAGGTTTCTTAATTTATCAATAACATTGCTTTCTTCTTGAATGATGAGGTTTAAGTCTACATCAAAATCACCTGATTCATAAGATTCTTCTGTGAGCACTTTTTCCCATGAAATTAATTCAATTAAGAAGTAAAACTCTTCGTGTTCATGAGCAATTTTTTTAGCGCGATGTAAAAACTTTGTAGCTTCTTTATGGAGGGCTTTATTGTATAAAATCTCAATGTTTTTTATTTCTTGCTTAAGTATACTTGAAGCTGTTTGCTCACCATAAAACTGTCTTAAACTTTTAAGTATTAGTTTGTACAGATGGTTTTTTTCGGAAGGTAAATGTTTGATGAACCGTTCTTTCTTAAAATGCTCTTTTAATTTTTGCTCATCGTACGTTCCTTGGCTATCGATGTAGTCGAATAGTTTAAAGTAATTCTTATCTCCTGATTGAATAGAGGAAGAAAGCTTGAAGAATCTCTTCTCAGATTTAGTAAGCGACTTAACTAAATGAAATAACTCATTACTTGGTTTCATGATAAAACATGATTAATTGTATGTTACGAATTTAATACTTTTAGGTGATTAACAAGAATATACTCATTCTTGTTTTCCTATAAGGTAAAAAAAACTGCCACAAAGTGACAGTTTTTTAACAAACAACAACAACTAAAACTATCCGCTTTTGAGTTGCGGCAACTATAAAATGAGTTTTATTCGTCTTTAATAATTCTTACTTATTTAAAGCTATATTCGGGGATGTTAACTTGTTTAATTCAGCCAAGGCCTTCATTTGTACACCATATTCTTGGGATATTTCCCATAGTTTGTGTGGATCTTTAACTTGGATTTGCGCCAAATTTTCACCAATTTTCTTTCTTTTACGCATAATATAGACTTTATCGCCTTCTTTTAAAACATCTTTAGAAGGTGGAAAGTCATTCCATCTATTTAATTGATGAATACTCACCCCGAATTCTTTTGCAATTTGATAAAAAGTATCATGATTTCCAGCAACGATATACCTTGTTCGATTTTGATTTGTATATACTTGGTGAGCGCTTTTAATTTGTTGGATGGCAGTTGAATTAGTCTCTTGAGATTTATGCTTAGAAACTAATTTTATTTTTTGATCAGACTTATTTGAAGCAATTAATTCTATAGGCGAAGCTTTATCATATTGATCTAAATCATAACGTTGGATTAACTCAATTAATTTTTTGTCATAAGTTGGATTGGTGGCGTACCCAGCAGTTTTCAATCCTTTTGCCCAAGCTTTATAATCAGTAATCTCTAGTTCGAACAAGGAAGAATAACGTGTTCGACTAGTTAAAAAAGCACTGTGGTCTTCAAAAGAATGTGCTGCATCTCTATATTTTCTAAAACATTCATTGCGCTTATCGTCATCCTTTAAAAAAGTATCCCCTGTCCAGTCGTGACACTTGATTCCAAAATGATTATTGGCTTGAACGGCAAGTTTTGAATTACCAAAACCACTTTCTAAAATTCCTTGAGAAAGGGTTATGCTCGCAGGAATTCCGTGTGTATGCATTTGATTAATAGCAACTTCTTTCCATGTTTCAATATATTCTTCAAGTGTTGTTTTTGGAGTGTTTCCAAGAACTGTGAAGCTAATAATTGTGAGAAAAATGAATACCAATAAGTTTTTCATGATAAGCTTGTTTTACTTCTATTACGGAAGTTGTTAACAATGGTTACATGTTTTGTTGAAAACTTTGAATTTTTATGTTAATAACATTAAGTATTCGGTTTTTCTTTGTTCTGTTGTTTTAAAATATAGCTGTTGATGATATTGCTCACTTCATTGACCCTATCCACGATCATGAAATGTCCAGTTCCTTCTATTAAATGGATGTTTTTCACATCTGGTGCAGGAATAACTCTGTCTTTTGTACCACTGATTTTAAGAACAGGATGAATTTTTGTTTCATTTTTCCAGTTCATCATTTCATGTATGGCCCATTTAGAGAATTGGGGATCTGAATCCTCCAAAATTGCATTTAGATGTGCTTTCTTTTCTGCTCCAAACATAAAATTGGCTAAGGCTTTAGGTGGATCAAACATTCCAGCAGGGAGTTTTTCATCTAAATTGTGTTTACCTACTAACTTATAAAACGGTCTTAATTCATCCTTCGTTTCTACAGTAGAGAGTAATATTGTATAGTTTGGATTGAGATTTTTACTTATTTCTGTGGTGACAAGTCCTCCGAAACTCACTCCCATTATAGCAAAGTCTTCATTTGTGTTGATTTTTTCAGCCAATCGAACAGCATAGTCTTCTATGGGTTCATTTGTTAGAGGAGTAATCCATTCAAGTGGAATGATTTCGGCTGCTAAGTCTAGCTCTTTAAAAACTCTACTGTCTGCTCCCAAGCCACTGATTGCATAAAGTTTAATTCTTTTTTCAACAGTAAAATCATCAAAAACTCCATTGGTTTTGAACACCATGGTTCTTAAGGTGTCTTTATTTTTGCTTATCCATGAAGCCGGGATTTGAAGAAGTTCTCCATCTTTAGAAGTCATTAGTTTATAATTCTTCCCTTTAAATTTCACAGTCGCTTTATAGACTAAAGTATCGATTTGATCATTTTCTGCTTGCTCAAGACCTCCTAAAGCTTTGCCAAATGCTGTGAGTTGATCATTAGTGAAATAATATTTGCCGATACGATCACGCATTTCAATGGATTCAATATTTTCCATCACAACGAATTCCGATAAAGTCATTTCTTTTTTCCCTTTACACGAAAAAAGGAAAGCTGAAATCAAGAGTATAAAAAGTAATTTATTCATTTTTATGATTTACTGATATTGTGTTTAAAGTATGGGTTGATTAGCAAATGTATGACCTTACAAAAATAAGAAATCTTTTCAGCATAGAATTATAGCGATAAAATAAAAGCGTTTCAATAAGCAAATAATTATTTGGCTTTTCACCTTTTCTTTAACAGGCTATAAATTGCATCTCAGTTGATAAATAATTACTTTTATAACATTCGTAAATGCCTTTAATAATAAAGTAGATGGAGATTGTCAATGTTACCAATACTATACGCTTACCAGAGACTGATTTACCAAGAGTGGTTGTAATTGGTGGTGGTTTTGCAGGCTTAACTTTTGTAAAGAAGCTTAAGAATAAGGATGTTCAAGTGGTAATGATTGATAGGAATAACTTTCATCAGTTTCAACCTTTGTTGTATCAAGTAGCCACAAGTGGAATTGTACCAGACAGTATTGCATTTCCTTTTAGAAAACAATTCAAGCACTATAAAAATGTGTTTTTTAGAATGGCAGATGTACTTAAGATTGAAGTGGATAAAAAACAAGTGATTACGGATATTGGAACAGTAAACTTCGACTATTTGATTGTAGCTACAGGAAGTGATACCAATTATTTCGGATTAGAAGATGTTCAAGCCAATAGTTTGGGAATGAAAAGCATCCAAGAAGCACTAGATATCAGAAGTCTAATTTTACAGCGTTTTGAAAAGGCAGTTGTTACTTCTGATGATGAAACTCGTGATGCTTTAACGAATTTCGCGGTAATCGGTGGAGGACCTGCTGGTGTTGAAACTGTTGGTGCAATTGCAGAATTTAAGAAATACATTCTACCTAAGGATTATCCTGATTTAGATACTTCAATGATGTCTATTTACCTTATAGAATCCAATGATAGCCTGTTAAAAGGAATGTCTGAACAAGCTTCAGAAAAATCGTTGCGTTATTTAAAAGAGTTGGGGGTAAATGTGCACCTCAATACCCGGGTTACTTCTTACGATGGTCTATTCATACAAACCAATATAGAAAAAAAGTTTAATGCAAGAACTGTGATTTGGACAGCAGGTGTGAAAGGGAATGCCCCAAGTGGACTTGATGAAAAATGCTTTGTAGGTGGAAATCGTTTATTGGTAAATGATTATTCAGAAATTATAGGTTGTACAAATATTTATGCCATTGGTGATATTGCATCGATGGTATCAGATGCGTATCCTTATGGACATCCTATGGTAGCGCAAGTTGCTATTCAGCAAGGAGATTTACTAGCGAAAAATCTTTTGTGCCAAATAGAAGGAAAAAGTCTAAAGAAGTTTGAATATAGAGATAAGGGCTCACTTGCCACCGTTGGAAAACGTAAAGCTGTAGCCGATATTGGTAGGTTTAAATTCGGGGGCTATTTTGCTTGGCTGTTATGGTCGATTGTACATTTAATGTCTATAAGTGGATTTAAAAACAAACTTTTTGTTGGAATTAACTGGATGTGGAGCTACTTTACTTATGATAAGGGGAATAGATTAATTGTAAGAAGGTATAAGAAAGGGAGGCAAGATTAAGGCTTACATGTGACTACTCTGTATGTTTTTGAGGTAGCGTATTGAAGTGTTTGGAAGGCCTAAAACAGAAAGTTCTATGAAGCGCTCAAATCGTCACTCCTATACAATTGTATTGCTGTTAGATTTTATTTAACATTTACAACTCCGTTTTATTCAACGTTTTACTATATTTGTCCAAATTATTTAGAAGATTAGAGATGACTCCCGCACAAGCTTTCAGAAAAATTATAGAGTATTTTAGTTTAGATTCGGAAGTTGAATCACACGATACTATTCACGCCGAAATTTTAAAAGGAATAACTTTTAAAGGAACTAACCTATGGATTCTGGTATTTGCTATCGTTGTCGCTTCTGTTGGATTGAACATAAACTCTACAGCTGTAATAATTGGAGCCATGCTTATTTCGCCATTGATGGGACCAATCAATGCAATGGGATACAGTATCGCTACCTATAACTTTGAATTGTTTAGAAAGTCTCTGAAAAACTTTGCTTTTGCAGTAGGAACTAGTTTGGTCGCTTCTTCCATTTATTTTGCATTAAGTCCACTGTCAACTGCTCATTCAGAATTGCTTGCGCGTACAAGTCCTACGATTTACGATGTTATGATTGCCTTTTTTGGTGGTTTGGCTGGAATTGTTGCGATTAGTAGCAAGAATAAAGGAAACGTGATTCCTGGCGTTGCAATTGCTACAGCATTGATGCCGCCATTGTGTACAGCGGGCTATGGTTTGGCAACAGGTCAATTTGAATTCTTCTTTGGAGCCATGTACTTATTCACCATTAACTCTGTTTTTATAGCAATTGCATCTGTTTTGGTGGCGCAATTTCTTAAGCTACCTATTCGTACACTCGTTGATGCACGTCAAAAAACTAGAGTTAACCGTTGGATTACAGTTGTTATTGTAGCTGTTCTTCTTCCTAGTATTTATTTTGGATATGGACTGGTTCAAAACGAGAAGTTTTATGAAAAAGCCAATAATTATATAACCAATGTGAGTATTTACGAAGGGAATTATTTATTAAAGAGTGATGTGGATCAAAACAAGAGACAAATCACCCTTGTTTATGGTGGAACTGAGCTTAACGAGACACAAAAAGAGACCATAAAAGAAAAGGTAGAAGATTTTGATATTACAAATGCAACCGTAATCATCAAACAAGGACTTTCTTTTGCAGGATATTCAGATAGCAATGAAGAAAATTTACGCCTTAGGGAAGAATTAGCTCATCTTTTAGGTGAGGTGAAAACACGTGATGCTAAATTGGACAGCCTCATCCAAAATCAATATAAAGGCAAGGTTTTATTGAATGAAATCAGAACGATTTATCCGCAATTCAAGAGTTGTATTTATGCTGATGCATACAATTTTAAAGATTCGGTTTCACCACCACTTAAAACAGCAATGGTTTTGTTTACTTTAGATACTGTGAACTTTACAAAAGAGGACAGAAGAAGAGTTGATAAGTGGGTTAAATCACGTGTTAATTCAGACAATGTCAAAGTGTTTTTTGAGTAAACACAAGTAAATCCTTAAGTTTTCCCTTTAGCATGTTATCTTTGGAGAATGGCAGGACATTTACCTTCTCAAAAAGTTGAAATTGAAAGTATTCTAGTAGAAGACTGTAAAGATTTTACGCGTATCTATGATTACTTGGTGGGAAAGTTAGAGACGATTACCACTCGGAAAGGGATAAAGAAAGCCTTGTCGCGAGAGCAAATTACACTAAACAATAAGCTTGCACGTTCAGCCGATTATGTTCAGCCTGGTGATGTCATTAGAGTCCATGAGAAAGAGCTTTTTGATGTGCCTTATTTTGAAATTGACCTAAATGTTATTTTTGAAGATAATGAATTAGCAATTGTTGAAAAACCTGCTGGAATACCAGTTTCAGGGAATGCTTTTAAAACTTTACAAAATGCCCTTCATGATCGTTTGAAGATAAGTACAGCCATAGATTACCTCCCTATTCCATTGCCGGTTCATCGTTTGGATGCTCTTACACATGGTATTGTTATCGTTGCAAAAACACACAGTACTAGAGTTGATCTAGGAAGAATGTTTGAGGAACGAAAGGTCATTAAACACTATGTTGCAATTGTTCAAGGTAAGTTAGGAGGAAGTGGAGCGTTGAACACTTTTGTAGATGAGAAATCTGCATTGACAAAGTATCAATCCACTGCAACATATCCATCGGTAAAAAACAATTGGATTTCGGTGTTGAAGCTTTCACCGATCACTGGTCGAAAGCACCAATTACGAGTTCACCTTTCTAGATTAGGTTTTCCGATTATTGGAGATCAATTGTATGGAAAAGAAGGAGGTTCTTTAAAACACAAAGGATTGTTTTTAGCCGCAGTTGGTATTTCTTTTATTCATCCAAAAACAAATGAAAACTTATTTTTTGAAATCGAAGTACCCAACAAGTTTAATCGTTTTTTAGAAAGGGAAAAGCGTTGGGTTGAAAGGGTGGAATTAAAGAAAAAATAAGTGCTTTTTTAAGCTTTAAATGCAAAAGGGATAATTAAACAATACTTATTACTTTTTTCCAAAGTAGTAAGAATAACCAAATCCAATCGTGAAATAAGTTGTTAATTCGCTTAGTTTTGTAGGGTCTACGCCGCTAAACTCTGAAAGTCCCATTTGATGTGGACGAAACTGAAAAGCATGAAAAGCATATCCGAGTGCTAATCTAAAGGATGTGTTTTCATTCCCCATTAAGGCTAAGCCTAAAGTAGGTTCTACAAATCCGCCATCATTTCTGTAAGGTTTTCCCAATGCCTCATTGTTTTTATTGGTATCGAAAAAGTTCATTGTATATCCAATTCTCACACCATAGTCAAGACCGAAATTACCATAAAATTTTTCCTGACCGATTTTTCCGAAAATACCTGCTATGTGTGCTCCTCCTGTCATTCCAATGTTGTTTTTGAATTCGTTGACATTAAAAAAACCATATTTTAATCCAGCACCAATAGAAAATGAATTGGCCAAAGTAAATTGATAAGATGGTGTTACAACGACAAGTCCTTGCATTAAATCTCTAAAAGCATAATTGGTTGCATTATTAGGTAGACCTATCTCAACTTTAAATGAAGATCTAGGTTCAAAATCAGTTTGTGAATTTACGCATAGAATAAAACTGAAAAATATTAGGGAGATAATTAGTTGCTTCATATCATTTTATTTGCTTTCAATATAACGGAGTAACTCAGGTCAGATTGTAAAATATAGGAATTAATTTCTAATTTCTAACCGTTTGCGTGTCTTTTGATTGTTTGATTTCGCTTGATAAAAATAAAAACCATTTTCAAATTCTCGTGTATCTAATTGAATAATATTACCACCTTTGTTAAAAGTTCTGTTTTCAATAGTCTTATTTAATTGTAAATCAACAGAAAAGACACTTACTTCAACTTCCATCGGTGTATACATTTCTATAAAAATAGGGACAATTCCTGAGGCAGGATCTTTTTCTATTGGGTGTAACACCAAATAAAGTTCTTTTTCAATACGTCCACGTTTTAATCGAATTACGATCAATCGGTAGATTATGAAAAGGATTAATAATCCCAACGTTATCCATCCTGTTGTTGCAATAGTTTGCTTTATGTCAATTACTAATAACATACTTAAATTATAATTACACCTTTAATTAATGCGGTTTTTTTGTAGATTTCAATTACACTTTCTGCGCTCATCATTATTTCCTTAACACTTATACTTGTGTAATTTCCTTTACTTGATGGTCGCATATTAATATCCGAAGCTTCAGTAAACATATTGGTAATTAATGCAATTTTCTGATTGTCACTTGGAGCAATGAATTTAAACATATACAAACTCGGCCACTCTTCTTTTTCTAATTGCGCTTTTAATTTATCAAATTGTCCTTCCATATCTAATCTTTCGCCAGTAAAGTTAATCTTTTTACTTCTTTCTTTACGCTTTCTGAGAGATTATTATAGTTCTCTTTTAAAGTGTTTAAAGAAGTTGAATTCATTGATTTTTCTGTTCGTTTTAATTCTTTAAGTAACTCCATAGGATCAGGCTCTTTACTTCTTGCAACTAACACTTCATCATGTTCGCTTAAAGAATGTGACCAATGTACTGCAAAGCAATGTTCCGTGTTTAACCAGTTTTCAACGGCATTTGCTAAGTCGGTTAAGTCTTTTGACTGCAATAAAGCCGATTTATGTTGATTGCGTAAGGCATGGAACTCATGGAAAGAGGCTATAAATTCATTTGAAAATTTTGGACTATTAAAGGTCATCTCCTCTTTTATAATAACTTCTTCTTTTTGGTCAGTAAGCGTTAAGTAAGCAGCAAACTGTTTCGCCAATCTATTTAATCTAGACTCCCAGACTTTACGCAGTGGGGGATGGGTAAGGAAGAATTGCTTTTGTTCGAATAATCGCTGCTCCCACAATTCCTCAAGATCATCTTCTTGTGAATGAGGAAAGAATAAATACGCTTGCTCTTTGGTCATATTACAAAATTAGTGACTTCCTTTCGTTTTTCTTCGTTTTAAGCTTAAATTTGTCAAGCATATATAAATATCATATTTTATAATTCTACACCTTATGAAACAAACATTCATTCTAGTTGTTTTAATTGGCTTTTTAAGCACTTCATTAACTTCTGTGGCTCAAAGTAATGGGGCAATTGATAACATGAGAAGCGATACCATTAATATTCTTGATTACCAGATAAAAATGGATTTTACGGCCATGTCTGCTCAAATTATTTCTGCTTCATGTAAAGTTTCTTTTGAGAGCAAAATGAATGGCGTTGAAGGGATTTCTTTAGATTTACTTAAGCTTACTATTGATTCTGTTCAAACAAATGGTGTTGATTTAACTTATACTTATAATGACACACTTTTACGTGTTGATTTTATTTCTCCTTTAAATTTGAGTGATCAGAGTTCGGTGACTGTTTATTACCGTGGTACGCCTCAAAAAGATCCATCAGGATTTGGAGGATTCTATTTCCAAGGAGATTATGCCTATAACTTAGGTGTAGCTTTTCAGTCGGAGCCGCATAATTATGGGCGAACATGGCATCCTTGCTTTGATAATTTCGAAGAAAGAGCAAAGTATGATATTGAAATGACTACTCCAAATGGAATAACGGGATACAGTAACGGATATATTCACAGTGAAAGTGTAGGTACTAATAATGAAAATATTCGCCGTTGGATTTTAGATGAAGAAATCCCAACTTACTTAGCATGTGTTGGAGCAGCACCGTATACGCATGTTGCACAGGTCTATACGAGTAGTTTAACGAACGCTCAAACTCCTGTAATGTTAATTGCAAAACCACAAGACACTACGAATTTTAAAAGTTCATTTATTAACTTATTTGGTGCTATGGATGCTTTTGAAGTGAATTATGGTCCTTATGAATGGAATAAAATTGCATTTGCACTTGTTCCTTTTAACGGTGGAGCAATGGAGCATGCAACCTGTGTTATGTATCCAATATTTGCTACCGATGGGAGCTTAGATTATGAAACTTTGATGGCCCATGAACTTTCTCATCATTGGTGGGGGAACCTAGTAACATGTAGAACTGCTGAGGATATGTGGATAAACGAAGGTTTAGCATCCTATAGTGAATCTATATTTTTGGAACATGTTTATGGATACGCTCGTTATTTAAGTGAAATAAAAGGAGTGCACCGGGACGTAATTCAAAAAGCTCATTTCTCTGATGGTGGATTCTTATCTATCTCAGGTGTTCCTCATAATGCAACTTACGGTTCGCATACCTATAGTAAAGGAGCGACTTTGATGCATAATTTAAGAACTTACATGGGAGACACTGATTTTTTTGTAGGATTAAAAGCGATTCAAACCAATTTTGCTTTTAAAAGCATAGATGCTGCAGAGTTTAGAGATGCCTTGACCAATTCAACTTCATTTAATGCCGATAAATTCTTTGATAACTATGTTTTTAATCCTGGTTTTAACGGATTTGAAGTAGATTCTTTTGCTTCAGTCTCACAGGGAGGCCAATTTGAAGTTCAAGTGCACCTTCAACAAAAACTATTCGAAGCACCACATTTATTTGAAGATGTTCCAGTACAAATAACATTTATGGGTGAAAATTGGCAAACACATTCTGTCGTTGAAATATTTTCTGGAGCAAATCAATCAATTGCTGTGACTGTTCCTTTCGATCCCGTAATGGTTTATCTCAATAAAGATGATTTATTATTGAACGCCGTAACCGGACAGGATGTAAAAGTTAAAGTACCTATGACTTTTAATTTGAGTTATCCATATTTTGAGTTGTTTGTTAAAGAAGAAGAGGATTCTTCATTTTTAAGAATTGAGCACTATAGAGTTGCTCCTGATGCTATTGAAAACTCAACGGTTGGTCATCAATACGTTATTTCTCCAGATCGTTATTGGAAGATAGACGGTATTCTTTCTAATAGCTTTAAAGCAGAAGCACGTATGTTCTTTGAAGCCAGAAATATGAGTGGAGGTAACCTTGATAATGGATTGATGATTGATCATGCGGGGATTGCTTTTCATGAAGATAGTTTGGTTTTGCTTTGGCGACCGAATCAAAAAACAGAATGGGATGAATATTCGTTTTATGAATTGAAAACACACTCTAGTAAGACTGATGGGTCTGGTAGAGTAGAGTTATCTCAAGTTTTAAAAGGGGAATACACTTTTGGATTTCGTAAAAGTGCATTGAATACCTCAGGTGAAAACTTACCAGAAAGAATGAAAATATATCCTAATCCCGTAAAGGAAAACTTGCATATTGAATGGAGTCAAGCAGAGAACAATCAACACATAAAGATTTATGATTCCAATGGAAAGATGATGAAGGAAGCTGATTTAAATGGTGAAAACCTGACTGTATCAACTAAAGATTATCCACGTGGTGCTTATTATGTAATGATGTATCAGCAGAGTAACTTACTCGCAAAACAAAAATTTATTAAGGATTAAATGAAAAGAATTTTAGGAATTGATTTTGGGATGAAACGTACTGGAATTGCGATTACTGATGAAAATAACATCATCGCTTCTGGATTGACTACTGTGCCTACAAAAGATTTAATGGATTTTTTGATTCAAACAGTAAAAGATAAAAACGTAGGAACACTAGTTTTGGGTGAGCCAAAACGTTTAAACATGGAAGATTCTCACAGTTCACAAAATGTTCGACTTTTTAAAGAAGCTTTAGAAAAACAATTCCCTGGACTTGAAATAGCCATGATGGATGAAAGGTTTACCTCTAAAATGGCTTTAGAATCTTTAATTGCTGGCGGTGTTTCCAAAAAGAAAAGACAACAAAAGGAGTTAATTGATGAGGTAAGTGCAACGATTATTTTGCAATCCTATATGTCAACATTATAGAATTACGAATTTGCTGATCATCACTAATTCGTAATTTTCTTCTTAGACATCATCCAAAGGCCTAAATAACAAAGCAATCCATTTACTCCTAAAATTTCATGACCTGATTTATACCCATCAAACCATTCTTGCTCATAAGATTTGAAGATGTAAATCATTACAGGGACAATCAAACACACGATCCATGTATATTTGTCTTCCACCTTTCTTTTACTGATAATTCCAAAGAAAAACAGGCCTAGCAATGGACCATAAGTGTATCCAGCGAGAATGAATAAAGTGTTGATGACATCTTGGTCTTTTAAAGCATTTGCCAGTAGAATAACAACGAATAGAATAGCTGTCATTCCAACGTGAATGTATTTTCTAACGCGTTCTGCTTTTTCTTTATCATCCCATTTGTCAACTCTGAATATATCCACGCTAGCAGAGGTTGTTAAAGAGGTGAGGGCAGAATCAGCAGAGGAGTATGCTGCTGCGATCAATCCCAGTAAGAAGGTGATGCCTATTAAGTTTCCTAAACCTCCATCTAAAGCAATTAAAGGAAAGAGTCTATCGGTTTGTTTATCGAGTTCCATTCCTTGAATTGCACTTGAAATTTCAATGTTTGCTTCAGCATACAAGGCAAGTAATCCTCCGAGAACAAGGAATATAAAATTAACTCCAAATAAAATTATAGAGAACCACAACATGTTTTTCTTGGCTTCTTTTTCGTTTCGACAAGTCAGGTTTTTTTGCATCATATCTTGATCAAGACCTGTCATTCCTAGTGTAATAAATAATCCTCCTAAAATTCCTTTGAGAATATAATTACTGCTTTTTGGATCATCAGTGACAAACCAATCAGTCATTCCTAGTGATTTTAGTCCTGTGCTTACTTCTGCAACTCCGCCAATGGATTGTGTAATGAGCACAACACTGACAATAAGCGCAATAAGCATAAATAAAGTTTGAAGTGTATCTGTCCAAACAATGGTTTTAATACCACCACGGTAAGTGTAAACGTAAATCAGTAGAAGGGTAACTAAAACAGAGGCTTCAAAGGGAATTCCATATTTACTCAACACAAAATAATCAAGTACATCTGCAACAAGAAATAAACGAACAGAGGCTCCCAGGATCCGTGAGATCAAGAAAAATCCAGCGCCTACTCGGTGTGTCATCGGACCGAATCTTCCTCCAAGGTAGGAGTAGATTGAAGTTAAGTTGAGTCTGTAATACAAAGGAAGCAAGACAAAGGATATGATGGCATAACCAAGCATATATCCAATTACAATTTGCATATAAGAGAACCCTGATTTACCCACAAGTCCAGGGATAGAAATAAATGTCACCCCCGAAAGTGAAGCTCCGATCATCCCAAAGCTTACTAAATACCATTTAGAGTTTCTGTTTCCTGTAAAGAAAGCTTCGTTTTTAGCTCCTTTAGAGGTGATTCTAGAAATAATCAATAAAACCGCAAAGTAGGCGAGAATAATTGTTAAGATAAAAGTTCCACTCATAATGTATAATTATGGGGATAAAAGTAATTTAAATTAGATAAGGTTCAACCATCTCCATTAGGAATAGTTAAGAAAGTAATGTTAAAAAGAAAAGCTTGTTTATGCACCGATCATACGGCGAAGTTCTTCAATGGTACTTTGCCAATACAGTTGAACTTCTTCCATTTCATCCTTTTCTGCGAAGCTTGTTAAGTGGAGTACAACCGCTTTCGTCATCGGGTCAACCTTAAATCGGATTTCAAGATAAGTATCTAAACCTTCTTCTTCGTCCTCTAGCCATTGAAATCGGATGTATTCATTCGCTTTCTTACTGATTAATCGGGCAACTTCTTCGCTGCCATTCCAGTAAAAAGTATAAATATCATCTTGAATATTTACATCATCCGCAAACCACTCACTTAGCCCGCTAGGTGTCATCACCATAGAGTTTAAGACCTTTGAAGAGGTTCTAAAAAGATATTCTTGTTCGAACTTAATTTTTTCTGGCATGTTGTAAATATTATTTATTTTCTATCTTCGCCGAAGATTACGGATTGCAATATACTAAAAACTTTTAAATGGCTCTTATACATTCACTTGAAAAATCAGGTAATACCTTGTTTAAATACAGAGGTCAAATACCTATCATTCTCTTTCTATTGGCTATACCTGTAGTGTACTTTACAGATTATGGTTGGATGGAGTTAAATGATTCTTATTACTGTATATTATTGGCTTTTGCAGCTACACTTTCAGTTTTAGGACAAGTAATTCGCGCAATTGCTATTGGAACGGCTAGTAAAAACACTTCGGGTAGAAATACTAAAGAGCAAGTTGCAGAGGCTTTGAATACAAAAGGAATTTATTCTACTATGCGTCACCCTTTATATGTTGGGAACTATTTTATGTGGATAGGAATTGTTGTATTTACTGCAAACATTTGGTTTATTGTTATCGTTTCATTGGCTTTTTGGTTGTATTATGAGCGCATTATGTTTGCTGAAGAACGTTTTTTAGAACGTAAATTTGGACAAGATTATTTGGATTGGAGTTTAAAAGTACCAGCATTTTTACCTTCATTCAAAAATTATGTGAAATCCCCGATTCCATTCTCGATGAAAACTATATTGCGAAGAGAATATTCAGGGGTTACAGCGACAATTATCGGGTTCTTGTTTGTAGATGTTCTGCGTAACTATCTCCTCGATGATGGTTTTATTGTACATACTTATTACATAATTGTACTGGCTGTAGCATTATTTATTTCGCTGTTATTAAGAACTTTGAAGCACTACACAAAGGTTTTATTTGAGGAAGACCGTTCATAGTGTTTGAAATTAAAAAAAACCTATTATATTTGCACCCGCATTGGTCAATATAGCCAATGTGAAATGCCCCAAAAGAAGTCGTGTTAACGTAACTTGAGAATTGGAAAAAGGCGATTAGGTAAATAAAATTTGGCGAGGTAGCTCAGTTGGTTAGAGCGCAGGATTCATAACCCTGAGGTCGGGAGTTCAAATCTCCCTCTCGCTACAGAAAAAAAAAGACGTGATTAAAGTAATTTTAGTTACGTTTTTTTGTTTTCAATACTTTCCTTTATTAAGAAATGATTAAAGTTATTTTTGATTGTTTAATATCATTTTATGGTTTTTGTTTTACTCAAAAAAATCAATTTTATTGACGATAAAAAAAAACGACTTTGAAATTTATTTTTCAAAGTCGCTGAAGATCTTTCTTTTTATAAGTTTTTTACTTTTCTAATTTAGTTAAATGGTCAAACTCAATCTCTTTTTTAGCAGTCTTCTTTAAGTAGTTTGTAAATTCAACTATTGCTCCATTTGCATTTATTCCGATTATCTTACCCTCTAATATTCTTCCATTACTTCTGAAGCTAACAATATCACCGGTTAAAAATTCTATTTTCTTATTTACTGATGTTTCAACATTTACTTTAGTTATTGCTGTGGCTTCTGTTGGAATAGGTTTAACTCCCCATACATCGCCTTTTACAATCATTTTTTTACCTGAAGGGGACACCCATAAAGTAGCATTCATAATGAATTCACCTCCCTCAACGGATTGAGTTACTTTGTCAACAGCGCGCTCCAGTACATCATTCTTTTTAGTTTTCACCTTGGCTTTTGCATCTCTTTGTAAAAGAACATATTCTTCTGATCTGTCATAATTTCGATTTGACAGTAGAGTGAGATCACCTAAACGATGAGCACAGCTTGACAATGTTATTGTAGAAATAGTTATAAGTAATAATTTTCTCATTATAGTTTGTTTGGTTAGGTGTCAAATATAAGTAATAAAATGTAATGTTTTTAAAGAGATCCTAACAAATACCTGTTCTTATAATTCACCGAAATGAAGATTTTTTATGTATTTCCAATTAAAAAAGCTCATTTTTATTCCCTCTACTATAAACTCTTTTGTTTTCAGACAAATAGTCATGCAGACATGGCTACGACTGACATTCCGTCTTGTTTCATGTCTTTTTTATTCCGATTTTATGTCAAAATTTTAAAAATTGCCAATGGTATTGGATTTGATATCTACTTATCGAATTTGAAAACAACATTAAAAAAATAGTATTATGGAAATGTCAAGATTTAACGGTGGATTTTTACCATCTTTTTTATCAGGAATAGATGAAGAACTTTTTAATAATCGTCAAGCAGCTAAATTTTCAAAAGTTGCCGTAAATATAATTGAACGAGACGAGGATTATCTTGTTGAAATGGCTGTACCTGGAATCAATAAGGAGAATATTCATATTGAATTGGATGGGAATAAGCTATCGATTCATGGAGAACAATCAGAATCAAAAGAAGAAACTGAAGAGAACTATACACACAGAGAGTTTTCTTATGGAGAGTTTACACGTTCTTTCACATTACCGAAAGATGTAGATGGTCAAAATATTGAGGCAGATTATAAAGACGGTGTTTTAAAAATATCTGTTCCTAAACCAGAAACAAAGAAAAAAATCGTTAAAAAGATTGAAGTTAAAGGGAGTTAGTAGTGCAGAATAAGTAAAGTAGTTTAATTAGTTAATTTAAAAAGTAGAGGTTGTCCTAAGGCTATTCAGAAAAGGGTAGAGCGGATTAACCTCTATTTTTTTTATAATAATCGGCCAGATAGCTCAAACGATAAAAATCAAATAAACGCAAGGATGGATTGGGTTTGAATAATTTCTTCTTCATTTTGCCTTCGAAGTTCTTAAAGAAAAAACTGAATAAACCAACTAGTCTATATTTCTTGACTTTCTCAAATACTTTAAAAATCTTTATTTGTGCAACGACTTCTGGATTTCTAAATATTTTGCTGGATACATATTTTTCTACGGCAACAAGACTTTTTTCTAAAAACTCTTGATCACTTTCTAGTGAATTATGAATCAATTGATTGTCGATGTGGTGTATGGGAATTGAATTTTCTTTAAATTCTAATCCCAACAAAGTGTCCTCATGTCCATAATAGCCAGACGCAGAATCAATGCTTTTTTCGTCGAAAGAGTGCTTCTTAAAGACATCTTTTTTAATGAGAATGTTAAAGCTACTGAGTGATTTATAAGGAGATTGGTTTCGAGTTTCTGCTGCTTTGAACTCACGAAAAGTTCCATAATACCAACGTAACACATTGTCTTGCGGAGCTTTCTGACTGTATTTAACACCTCCAATTATTACATCTGCCTTGTCAATATTTTCGAGGTAGTTCTTTATGAAATCAGGGCGATCAACTAAAGCATCCGCGTCTATAAATAGTAAATTCTCATATTGTGCTCTTTTTCCTAATTCATTCCTGATTTTAGCCCTCCCAAAATGAATTACAGATTCAATGTATTGGCAATTTTCAAGTTCGTTAAGGACACTATTCTCAGACTTAAATTGTGTTGAAGTATCATCAAGAACGAGAATTTCAAAAAGAATATCTGCCAATACACACTGACTGTGTAGCTCTTTAACAAGGCTTACACAATTGAAATTATAAACTGGAATCAGTATTGAAAGCATTTTTATGAAGTCAGGGGGACTTATTTATTCCCTTTTTCGTAATCAGCTAAAAATTGAGCTAATCCGCTATCTGTTAATGGATGTTTAGCCAATTGCATGATTACTTTAAGTGGTCCAGTCATAACATCAGCGCCAATTTCAGCACAATCAATGATATGCATTGGATGACGAACTGATGCAGCTAAAATTTTAGTATTGAAGTCATAATTGTTGTAGATTCTTCTGATTTGTGCAATTAAACCTATTCCATCTGCTGAAATATCGTCTAATCTACCAACAAATGGAGAAACATAAGTTGCTCCTGCTTTAGCCGCCAATAAAGCTTGACCTGCTGAGAAAATGAGCGTACAATTGGTGCGGATCTTATTTTCTGAAAAATATTTAATGGCTTTTATTCCTTCTGGAATCATAGGAACTTTTACAACAATATTGTGGTGTAAGTCCGCTAAACGTTCTCCTTCTTGGATGATTCCCTTGTAATCTGTTGCGATTACTTCAGCACTTACCGGTCCATTAACAATATGACAAATATCGCGGTAATGCTTAATAATTGCATCTTTTCCAGTGATATTCTCTTTTGCCATTAAGGAAGGATTGGTGGTTACTCCATCAAGAATCCCTAAATCATTAGCTTCCTTTATTTCAGCTAGATTTGCTGTGTCTATAAAAAATTTCATGTTCTCTATTTTTTACTAAAATACTTAGTTTTCTCTAATAATTAGGATATTATTGAATGAGATTTACAAGAGAGTATTGGTCTAAACATCAAAATTAAAAGTCAATAATTTCCTCATTATGTTCTCTACTCATGTGTATTCTACTGTATTTAGCTTAGTTTTGTGTACATATGAACCGATATAGAGCAAAGATGTACAGCTATAAAAACAAGCATTATTATGTATAAATTACTCATTCTTTTTATCGTTTTTTCAGCATTTGTAAGAGCGCAAGAGGTTCCCGCTGTTACCAATCAACAGAATGCTAAGGAGTCTAATTTAAAGAAAGAAATGAAAGTAGAGTCAGATGGATTGGTATCTAAAGACGAGGCTGTTCAAATGAAGTTGTTTACCTTAAATGTCCAAGGAATTCAATCCAATCTTAATTCTATTTCTTATTCTTCGACACGTAAATCGCCGACCAAAATTGAGCTTCAAGATATGCAAAGTCAACTCGAGATTTTGAAGCTAAGCAATGCACAAAGTTTTGAATATAATTTACTCAATTATCAAGTTGGAAATTATGATTTCTCGCGAATTGAGAGTCTAAAAGCAGCCGAGCAACTACAGCCCAACAATGTGAGTGTGCTTAAGGAATTGAGTGCTTATTCTTATATCATGAATGATGAAGTAGCCTTGAAAAAATATTTAAATAAGCTTTCTAATCAACAGTTTTTCTCAAAAGATTTACAATTATACGCCGAAAACACACTCCAATCCTTACCAATGAATTCGATATTGATCACGCATGGGGAGAAAGATACTTATCCCTTATTGATTCAGCAGAAAATTAAAAACACCCGATCAGATGTGGAAATTATCAGTTTAGATCATCTACAAAGTGAGGAGTATAAAAAACGATTGCAAAAAAAAGGTTTCCTATTCCCTAAGAATGATTTTATTGATACTCGATTTTTTGAAAGTTTTATGGAGCTAAACAGTTCGAAAAATATTATTGTTGCTACTTCTGTGCCGCGTCCTTATTTAATAATAGGAGGGAAGTCGGTGGTAACAGTTGGAATGGGATTGAGTTTTAATTCCTCAAATAAGTATGATGATGTTTCGAATCAAAAATTGTATGAAAAATCTATGAAAACTATGATTAATCAGCATGTACTTCAATCAAAAGAAAAACAATTATTAGGAAACTATTTGCCTTTTCTGTTTTCTGTAAGGAATAGCTACATCACCAAAAACGATGTGAAGAAAATTACTGAAACGGAAACATTGATACTTAAAATCGCTCAATTGTCTAATAAATATCAACAAGTCAATTCTCTTTTGAATAAGTAATATGGGGATATTCAGTGTGAAATATAAAAAGCAAAGCGACGAGCAGCTGATCCGAATGATGAGCAAGGGAGACGAGCGTGCTTTTGATGAGGTTTATCATCGTTATGGTGCTAAAATCGCTTCTTATTTCACACGAAAATTAAGACACGACAAAGAAAAAGGTGAAGATTTTATGCATGACTTATTTGCGAAATTAATTGACAGACCAGAGCTTTTTGATCCCAATAGAGTTTTTAAAACTTGGATTTATTCTGTAGCCAATAATATGTGCATCAACGAATATAAAAAAATGGCAGTGCGTTCCAATACTTCAAATGGTGTTTCTATGGACTTGCAGATTTCATCTAACAATCAACCCCTCGAAGAACAATTGAATGAAAAGAATTTTTCAACAGATTTAGAAAATGCAATGGCAAAATTAGAAGATAAACACCGTGAGGTTTTTATTATGCGTCACATTGATGGATTGTCAGTAAATGAAGTGGCAGAAGTCATGGAGATAAATCCTGGAACTGTAAAGTCCCGCTTGTTTTATGCGACCAAGAAAATCGCGAGTGTATTGCAAATGTATAACCCCGTTAACGAAGAATAAAATGGAAGATTTCATTAAAAATATAATAGTAGAAAAGAAATATTTTGAACTTACATCAAGTGAGAAACAAAGTATTCAAAAATGGGCAGCCAATGAAGAAGATTTTGATGCTTTAAAAGCTGTTTTATTGGCAACGCAAGCAATGACTGTGCAGAATGAATCACAATTGTCACCGTCTGTAAAACAACGTTTGGACGATCGTTTTGCTGCAAAATATGCACATAAGAATGAAACAGCATGGAATAAATTCTTGATTTTCTTCTTTCCAAGAGATACACAGTTCTTTAAAAAACCTGCTTTTCAGTTGGCGATGGTTGCATTGGTTGTTGCGCTTATTATTCCTTTTTTATGGCAAGATAATCCTGCGCAATATGCGATGAATGAGAATAGAGAAAGGCTTGAAATTGAGAAATCTAAAAATCCGCCTTTAAAAGGAAAAGAATTTCAATCAGAAGAATCAGTTAAACAAAACCAGAACAAGGAAAAGCAAATAGAGACATCAGAATTAAATAAGGAATCAGAATCTTTGAAGGAAGCTGAGAATTTATTTGAAAAAATAGAGTCGGTCTCTTCTGTTGATGTAGAGGATGTTATTGATCTGAAAAAGGCACGCAGTATGGACGCATTATCTTCTCCAACTTATGATCAAATTGATGAAATAACGGAAGAACTTAGTTTGACTATTGCTTCTTCAGAAAAAAGTTCGGAGGGAATTAAGGATGTGGCTGGACCTAAATCTAAAATCGAAACTTCTGAGACACTAGATTTGTTAACAGCTTTGTATTGATTTTTAGTTTTTAATCATGTGGTAGCAATGCACGGTTTGTTTTGAAGGTGATGCCTTGACTTTTGTCAATGATTCATTTTCAAAACAAATCGTAACGCCGATAACAAGACTTCTAATCAAACAATATCAATTGTCGTT
>Ga0209075_1000157_pt1 | contig 59648 bp, 57 predicted proteins | sample Stecom2011_FD_187523 | JGI IMG/M metagenome (GOLD analysis project Ga0209075, IMG submission 187523) | Agricultural soil microbial communities from Utah to study Nitrogen management - Steer compost 2011 (SPAdes) (version 2) | ecosystem: Environmental > Terrestrial > Soil > Agricultural land...
AGATCATGTTACTTTTGCTTCTCATGTTGCTATGGCTGATAATTGTGTTATAGGAGAAAATTCATATTTAGGTACAAATTCTACATTAAGAAATGGAATTGTTTTGGCAAAAGGAACTTTGGTAGGATTAGCAACAACCATATCAAAAAATACCGAAGAATGGAGTGTTTATTTAGGTAATCCAGCAAAAAAAATCGGTAATAATATTAGTAAATCAATTTTAAAAATTTAATTAACTGGATTTTTTATATATATAATACGCTATTAATCAATAATTAAAACATGAGTATCGCATATTCGTGTTAAAACCTTACTTTCTAATGAAAAATATAAACGAAATTAAAGAAGATATTAAATCTTATATTTTAGATGCCTCACTGTCAGATGTAAAAGATGTAGAAGATGATGCCTTGATTTTTGAAAATGGGTTGTTGGATTCTATGGGCTTATTGTTTCTAATTGAATTTTTGGGAGAAACTTTCGAAGTAGAAGTTAATGATGAGGAATTGAATCCTAAAAACTTCGAATCTATAAATAATATTGTCTCTTTTGTAAACAATAAACTAGCCGTTAAAGCTTAATTTAATCGGTAACCAACAACGAATCTAATATGTGTGGCATCGCTGGTTTTTATGGAAATTTAAACAAGAAGCAATCTGTTTCAACATTACAAAACATGCTTACTAGAATTAAACATCGTGGTCCAGACCAAAGTGGTGTTTATGTATCTGATAAGGTAGGTTTAGGTAGTGTACGATTAAGCATCATTGATTTAAGTTCTGGAGCAACCATGCCTATTTCTAATCAAGACGAGAGCTTGTGGATTGTATTTAACGGTGAAATTTACAATTATATTGAGTTGAAAGAAGATTTACTCAAAAAAAATCATGTTTTTAAAACAAGTAGCGATACGGAAGTAATTGTTCATTTATATGAAGAATACGGTCTGGAATGTCTTAATATGTTGAACGGACAGTTTGCATTTGCAATTTGGGATAAAACTAAAGAGGAATTGTTTTTGGCTAGAGATCGAGTTGGAATCAGACCTTTGTATTACACACAAATAGAAGATACTTTTGTTTTTGGCTCTGAAATAAAGACATTTTTGGAATATCCAGGAATTAAACTGAAGTTTTCGAAAAAAGCACTTGCAGAATATGTTACTTTTTGGACTGCTTTATCTCCAAATACGGTATTTGAAGATGTTTTTGAAGTGCCTCCAGGATGCTACATGCTTGTTAATTCTAAAAATATAACCACAAGCACTTATTGGGAATTACCTATTGTAAAACCTGATGCCTATGCGTTTGATAATGTGGAAGAAGCTGCCAAAGAATTTGAATCCATTTTTTTAGACTCCATTAAATTAAGACTTCGAGCCGATGTTCCAGTAGCCGCCTATTTAAGTGGTGGTATTGATTCTAGCATTACAACATCTTTTATAAAACAGGTTTCCCCTGAAAAATTAAGAACTTTTTCTATTGGTTTTACCGAAAAGGATTTCGACGAGTCGTCCTATCAAAACATAGCGGCAGCCTATTTTAATACAGAGCATTCTAGTGTAACTTGTAGTGAAAATGATATTTCAAATCATTTTAAAGAGGTTATTTGGTATGCGGAAGCACCATTATTGCGCACAGCACCAACTCCAATGAGTTTGCTGGCTAAAAGCGTAAAAGACCAGAACATAAAAGTGGTGATTACAGGTGAAGGTGCAGACGAGCTTTTGGGTGGCTATAATATTTTTAAAGAAACAAAAATCAAACACTTTTGGGCTAAAGACCCAAAGTCTAAATACAGGCCTTTATTACTAAAAAAACTCTATCCTTATTTACCACAAATTCGCGACTCGAGCAGTAACATGCTAAAAATGTTTTTTGGGTATAAGCTTAGTGAAACCGAATCCCCAGTTTATTCGCATTTGTTAAGATGGCATAATACCAGTAGAATTAAGAACTATTTTTCGGATGCCATTAAGGAAGACATTAAAGATTATACACCAATTGAAGATTTAGAAAAACAGCTAGAATCTAAATTAAAAGGTTATGATTATCTTACAAAAGCGCAATGGCTGGAAATTAATTTATTTATGTCTGGCTATTTGTTGTCTTCGCAAGGAGATAGAATGGGAATGGCCAATTCCATTGAAGGTCGCTATCCGTTTTTAGACCATCGAGTTATTGAGTTCTGTATGAAATTACATCCAGATTTAAAACTACATGGCTTAAATGAAAAATTCCTATTAAAAAAAATGATGGTAGGCAGATTGCCAGAAGAAATTTTAAACCGATCCAAACAAGCCTATCGCGCACCTATTAGAAGTCTTTTTGTTTCAGAAGACTTGCCGGATTATTTAAAAACTATGCTTTCAGAGGATTGCATCAAAGAATTTGGTATTTTTAACTTGGAACACGTGAAAACCTTACATTCAAAAATAACATCGAATAAAGGTGTTTCAGAAATAGATAATATGGCTATGACTGCTATTTTATCCATTCAAATTTTATACGAATTATTTGTGAAAAAATCTATCCCAGAACTATCAGAAAGCGATTTAATCACCTTAGATAAAATAATTATTGAATAAAACCATTAAAACTATGAAATCAGAACCACGTAAACCTTTTTCGAAAGACATTATTCATATAGAGAATATAGATCAAGTTTGTAACGATATTATAGACAAACTAAAGACGGATGTTGCTAAAAAATTACAACGTCGTGGAGGCGTTATTGGAATTAGTGGAGGTATAGACTCCTCTGTTTGCTTGGCTCTTTCTGCTAAAGCCTTTGGACCTAAAAACGTGCTGGCCATTATGCTTCCAGAGCAAGATTCAAGTGATGATAGTCGAGAATTAGCCGAAAAATTAGCTGCTAAATTTGGAGTAAGCACTTTGGTTGAGGACATTACCAAAGCTTTAGACGGTTTTGGATGCTACGAAAGAAGAGATGATGCTATTTTAAGAGTGGTTCCAAGTTTCGATAAAGCTAAGGATAAGGCAAAAATTGAAATCAAACAAAATATAGCCGAAAATATTCCTGCAATTTTCTCTATTACCGTTATTAAGCCAAATGGCGAAGTTATTAGCAAGCTTTTGCCAGCAAGAGAATATTTGCAAATTGTTGCTTCTACTAATTTTAAACAACGTAGTCGAATGGCAATGCTTTATTACCACGGCGAGCGTATGCATTATGCTGTTATTGGAACCCCGAACAAACATGAGGTTGAACAAGGTTTTTTTGTAAAACATGGTGATGGTGGAGCAGATGTTATGCCAATTGGACATTTTTACAAAACACAAGTGTACCAATTAGCAAAGCATTTAGGGGTGCCACAAGAAATTATTGATAGGACCCCAACTACAGATACCTATACAGCAGAACAAACACAAGAAGATTTCTTCTACCAAATGCCTTTTGAATCTATGGATTTAATTTGGTATGGATGGGAAAATGGTTATCCAGCAGATGAGGTTGGAAAAGTGATGGACAAAACAGCCAAAGAGATTGAAAATATCTATACAAGTTTTGAAAGAAAAAGAAAAACAACAGAGTATTTACGAATGCGTCCTATTTTTTAAATTATAACACATGAATGTTTTCGATTACCTTTTTGAAAATTCAAAAGACCTGGACAAGAACTTTTTATTAGGTTCTAAAGAAACGGTTTCTTTTAAGGAATTCCATACAGAAAGTTTAAAACTGGCCTCCTTTTTAAATAGGTATTTTGGGGACAAGAAAAACATGATTTTAATAAGTCCGAACTCAAAATTCTTTATTTCGGCTTATCTGGGAATCTTGAAATCCGGAAATGTATGTGTGCCTTTAAACTTTGCCATAGAACAAGAAAATCTAGATTTTATAATTGAAACCACCGATTGCGACACCATTTTTATGGCAAAAAGTGTTCGGGGAAAATATGAAATTCCGTCGCATGTTCTTGTTATAGAAGAAGAAGGATTGGACCAGATTGGAGATATTCAAGCTGTGAAAGATTATTATGTTAAGGTTGAAAAAGAGCAGTTAGCAGAAATTATTTTCACCTCTGGATCAACCGGGACTCCTAAAGGAGTTATGATAAGCCATCAGAATATTATAGCTAACACCAGGTCTATTGTTTCTTATTTGAACCTAACAGCCCAAGATGTTATGTGCGTAGTTTTACCTTTTTACTATTGCTATGGCTTATCCCTATTGCACACCCATTTAAAAGTCGGAGGTTCTCTTGTTTTAAATAATAGTTTTATGTTTTTAGGTGCAGTTTTAAGCGATATGAAGGATTATAAATGTACTGGTTTTGCAGGTGTCCCTAGTCATTTTCAAATTCTATTAAAAAAATCAAAAACTTTTAAAACGACGCCATTTCCAGATTTAAGATATGTTACTCAGGCAGGAGGGAAATTGCATACAGTTTTTATAGATGAATTCACCCAAGCCTTTCCTGACAAGCAATTTTATATCATGTATGGGCAAACCGAAGCTACGGCAAGATTAGCATATTTAGAACCTTCTATGATCCATAAAAAAACAAGTTCTATTGGAAAGCCTATTCCTGGCGTGCAATTTAAGATTGTTAATGAAAAAGGTGAAAGTCTAGACGTACATCAAGAAGGTGAATTATTGGCCAAAGGCGAGAATATTATGTTGGGCTATTACAAAGAGGGCGAGGAAACGCTGAAAACCATTAAAAATGATTGGCTTTATACAGGAGATGTTGCCATAGTTGACGAAGATGGATATTATTATTTGATGGCCAGAAAAAAAGAAATCTTAAAAGTAGCTGGAAAAAGAGTGAGTCCGAAAGAAATAGAAGAAGTTATTCTATCTGTACCAGAAGTTATAGATTGCACTATTTCAGGTTACGACGACGAATTGTTTGGGGAAGCCATTCAAGCCACTATTGTCGCTAACACGCCTTTTGACGAAGAAGAATTAAAGGAAAAAATACTCCATGCTTGCTCCAAGAAATTAGCGCTCTATAAGATGCCGCAAAAAGTCTTTTTTGAAAAAGCCATGAAAATGAGTGCAACAGGGAAGAAAATTAAATAATAAAATTTTATTTCGCTGGTGGTTTCCTGTTGATTGACTTATTATAAAAGATCATTTTATCACTCGGGATTTCTTCGTAGTTAATTGATTTTATGAATAAGAAATAGGAAACTGTTCTTAATATATAAGGGCTAAATCCTGCGTAATCGTACGACCTTGAGGTGTTAATATTTTTTACTTCCCCAAAGGTAATGGCATATCTTGCTCCTAATTCCCTGCTTTTTTCGGCCACATCGTATAGGAAGGCTGGAATAACTCCCATTCCTCTAAATTTAGGAACTGTAAACACATTTTCCAATAATACTTCATCTGCCTTTAACTGTGGAAACCTGTCTCCCCATATATGGTTTAAGGTTTTGTTTTGAGACGAATCAATAAGCCAAACTCGAGCGCAAGGAATGTTTTCATTGGTAATGCCCACGTAACATGTGTAAAAGTTGTTTATTAAACCATTGTTTGAATTATCTACAAAAAAGACTTCGTCGTCCTCTTGAAACTCGCGGATAGTAATGGGTTTTAGTGTTCTAGGTTTTTTATAAGGCACGCTTAAATCGCGTTTAAAACCAAAGGCGATTTCTTTAGAGTATAATCTGTTTAAGAAGGAGGTCCAAAGATATTTAGTCTTCCCTTCTTTTATTAATTTTGGTAATAAAGCCATTTTATTAAAAAGATTACTGCTCATGATTTTACAAGTATAAGAGTTAGAGGTGTTTGTAAAAATAAACATAAAGTTTATAATAACATGAAGAAAATACTTCTTTTGACTCCTTCTAAAATAAATGTTTTTTCAGTATTACAGCTGTTTTCTAATTTAAGAATAGGTCTGCTCTGTTCTATGTTTTTAGAAGTAATTTCATACATATAAATTGATGTTTAAATAATTAGAATGTTTTTATCATTTATTTTTTAAAAACCTATCTTTGCACTCATATTAAAAGCCCCATTAATTAATGAAAAAACTTGTTATTATTGCGTTGGTATTGCTTTCTGTAAGCTCTTTTGGGCAAACAGTTCAAAACCTAATTGATAAAGTAGATATTGGAAGATTAGAATTAACTGTGAGTGAATTTACTGGGGAACAACCTACCCTAGTTAATGGAACAGAAGTTACCATTATAAATAGACAACATGCAAATAACGATTTGGCTGCTGAATATATCAAAGAAAGACTTCAGCAATTTGATAATATAAGTGTTGAAGAACAAAACTTTAATACCACCGGAAAAAATATTATTGCTACACAAATAGGGAAAACCAATCCTCAAAACATATATCTTGTATGTGCGCATTATGATTCTGTTGCCGATTATTGTGCAGACGATAACGCCACAGGAACGGCTGCGGTTATAGAAATAGCAAGAATCCTTTCTACCCAATGTTTGGAGAACACCATTATTTATGCCTTTTGGGATGAAGAGGAAATTGGTTTAAAAGGTTCTAAATATTATGCGACCCAAGCAAAAAACAACAACTTAAATATTCTTGGAGTTCTAAATATGGACATGATAGGTTACGATAGCGATGCTCCAGGAGAATCAGGGCACAATGTTTTTGATATAGATGTTAGAGACTTACATGGCTCTTTAACCATTAAAAACGATTTATTGGATATTTTAAACGCTTACACTTTTGAACTGAATCCAGTTGTTGTTAATCCAGGAACAACAGCAAGCGACCATGCGTCTTTTTGGAATAAAGGTTATCCTGCCGTTTTAGTTGGAGAATCGTGGGAAACCGATGATGTAACTCCATATTATCACAGTTCAAACGATAGATTAAGCACCTTGAATTTGCCATATTTTCATGAAATAACAAAATTGGTAACAGCTTATATGGTAACAAAGGGAACATTGCTTTCTACAGACAATACCTTATCGGTTAATCAAACAAGCTTGTTTGCAAACCAAGGTTCAGCGAGCTATCAATGGTATAATTGCGATACAAACACCTTGTTGGAAGGTGAAATCAATCAAGATTTTCATCCCATTGTTACTGGAAATTATGCTGTCGAAATAACCATGGGTACTTGTGCTGAAATGAGTGATTGTGCATTGATAACAACACTTGCAATTGAAGAATCTGCTTCAGATTATTTTAAAATAACACCAAATCCAGTGTCTTCTATTTTAAATATAGATTCTTCTTTAAAATCTCCAATATTCATTTATTTATATAATGTTTCCGGACAATTGGTTACGGAAAAAACTTCAAATACAGAGAGATCGGTAATAGATATGTCCGCTTTGGCTTCAGGGATTTATTATTTGAAAATTAAAGGAAATGAGAAAGTAACTACGTTTAAAGTTATCAAGGAATAAGTGTTTTAAAACGAACCAAACTATATAAAATGTAGTTGTATAAAATAACAAAACCCATTTATTTATTAAAAATGAATGGGTTTTGTTTTACTTTTTTATGAGAAATTCTATTTACTTAATTCCGTAAAATACTTATAAAATAAAGGAATAGTTTCTATGCCTCTATAGTAGTTGAACAATCCAAAATGCTCGTTAGGAGAATGGATGGCATCGCTATCTAAACCGAATCCCATCAAGATGGTTTTGCTTTTTAATTCCTGTTCGAACAAAGAAACGATAGGAATACTTCCTCCACTACGCTGCGGAATTGGAGTTTTACCAAACGTATCAGAATACGCTTTACTTGCTGCTTGATATCCAATACTGTCAATTGGAGTTACATAACCTTGTCCGCCATGATGAGGTTTTACTTTTACAGTAACACCTTTTGGAGCTATGCTCTCGAAATGTTTTTTGAACAATTGGGTAATCTCTTCCCATTCTTGATGTGGTACCAATCTCATCGAGATTTTGGCAAAAGCTTGACTAGCTATAACGGTTTTTGCACCTTCACCTGTATATCCACCCCAAATTCCATTTACATCTAGAGTAGGACGAATAGAGTTTCTTTCGTTGGTTGTGTAACCTGCTTCACCATAAACGGCATCGATATCCAAAGACTTCTTATAGGCATCTAATGAAAAAGGTGCTTTGGCCATTTCAGCGCGCTCCTCTTTTGAAAGATCTTCCACTTTATCATAAAAACCAGGAATGGTAATTCGATTATTTTCATCGTGTAAGGAAGCTATCATTTTTGCTAAAACATTTATTGGGTTAGCAACAGCGCCACCATATAAGCCTGAGTGTAAATCTCTATTTGGTCCAGTAACTTCAACTTCAACATAACTCAAACCACGAAGCCCAGTAGTGATAGAAGGCACATCCTTGGCTATCATGCCAGTATCTGAAATCAAAATCACATCGTTCTTTAATTTCTCTTGATTGTTTTTTACAAAAATAGCCAAATTGGAACTTCCAACTTCCTCTTCGCCTTCAATCATGAATTTCACATTGCAAGGCAACTGGTTGGTTTTAGTCATAAATTCCATAGCTTTCACATGCATGTACATCTGTCCTTTATCGTCGCAAGCGCCACGAGCAAAAATAGCTCCTTCTGGATGTAGCTCTGTTTTTTTGATAACAGGTTCAAAAGGAGGTGAGGTCCATAAATTCAATGGATCTGGTGGTTGTACATCGTAATGGCCATAAACTAAAACAGTTGGTAAATTTTTATCAATTATTTTTTCGCCATAAACAATTGGGTATCCAGCTGTTTCGCAAATTTCAACATGGTCGCAGCCAGCTTCTTCCAATCTGGTTTTTACAACTTCAGCAGTTTGTAAAACATCTTTTTTGTATGCCGAATCAGCACTGATGGATGGGATTTTAAGCAAATCGATAAGCTCGTTTAAAAAACGCTCTTTATGCTGCTCGACGTAGGTGGATATGTTATTCATTTTAAACTTTTTTTTGAATTTCATCAAAAATACAAAAACAACATAACTTTTTATGATAAGATACGATTGTATATTAAAAGTAATTTTTATATTTGCACCCTTATTGCGGGCGTGGTGGAATTGGTAGACACGCCAGACTTAGGATCTGGTGCCGCGAGGTGTGGGAGTTCGAGTCTCCCTGCCCGCACAGAATAAGGAAAAGCTTCAACTTTATGTTGAGGCTTTTTTTGTTTTTAGTACTTTTGTTATGTAAGTCTAGAGCCTCTCTGCCGACTAAGGAGTCTTAAAGGCAGACTATATTAATTTTAAAATAAGGGATAAATAAAATGCTAACTTGGAAAGATGTTATTAATTTTTCGGTAAATGGAAATCCAACACCCAATACGCGTGTTGAAAAATCTAATGCCGAATGGAAATCTCAATTGAGTTCAGAACAATATAGAATTACCAGACAAAAAAGTACAGAAGCACCACATAGTGGAGCACATTGTAGCACGCTGGAGGCTGGGAAGTACAATTGTGTGTGTTGCCATGCACCTTTGTTCGATTCTACCATAAAATTTGAATCAAGCTCTGGTTGGCCTAGTTTTACACAGCCTATAAAACCAAATGCTATTAAATATGAAAAAGATACTGCTTTTGGAATGGTACGTGTGGAGGTTATGTGTAATACGTGCGACTCGCATTTAGGTCATGTATTTCCAGATGGTCCAGAGCCAAGTGGATTGAGATATTGTGTAAATTCGGAATCACTTATATTAGAAAAGGAAATAAATGAACAATAAAAATTTACAACTAGCTACATTAGGTGGAGGTTGTTTTTGGTGTACTGAGGCGGTCTTTCAAGAAATAAAAGGAATTGAAAAAGTGGTTTCGGGGTATTCGGGTGGGACTGCTCCCGGAAAACCAACCTATAGAGAGGTTTGTTCTGGTTTAACTGGTCATGCAGAAGTAATTCAAATAACTTTTGATGCGAATGTTATTTCTTATAAAGACATTTTAATCATTTTCATGACTACCCACGATCCTACAACCTTAAACCGACAAGGAGGCGATAAAGGAACGCAATATCGTTCGGTAATTTATTATCACAATGAAGAACAAAAGCAAATAGCTGAAATTGTGCTTAAAGAAATGACTTCTTATTTTGAAGACGATATAGTCACCGAATTAAGTAAGTTGGGAGTTTTCTACGAAGCTGAAATCGATCATCAGGATTACTATAGAAACAATCAAGAACAAGGGTATTGTAGTTTGGTAATTGCTCCAAAATTATCGAAACTACGAAGACTACATGCAGATAAATTAAAGAAAGTTGGAGCTTAATGAAATCGAGATTTTTCGTATATAATCTCAGAACAAGATTGTGATTATTTAATTTTAAAGGTGTAGATGTTACCTCCAATAAACCAAATTCGTTCGTCTGTAATATAAACAGTGTTTTCGTCTTTAAAACAGATGCCTTCTTTTTGCGAAATATGATTAAGAGCTATGCTTTCTATGGTAGCACTGCAAAAATTATCTGTATTAAAATCGGTTATTTTCCAAATCGTATTTTTGTTCAATAAAACAATGGTTTTGCCGTCTTTACTAATATCTGCAGATGAGATTTTTTGTGGATTATTTTCAAGATTAAAACTGCACACATATTCTGCAGTATGGTTTCCAAGAGCCGTTGGAACCTTAAAAAACATGGTTTCTTTGTTTTTTTTATTTATAATATAAAAATGGCTTTTATAGATAAAAAATGCTTCAAAATCAAGAGGTTTTGTGTTTGGAGGAAGTTGAAATGTTATAACATCAGCAACTGTTTTATTGCCAACGTGCTCAGGACTTGGAACCTTATATATTGTAAAGTGATCTCTTTCTTTTTTATTGTTTCCAAAATCACCAATATAGATATTACCTAAAGAGTCACTCGTTAAATCTTCCCAATCAATATTTTGTGCATTACTTATTTCTATTTCTTTAATAAGTTTCCCATTTTCATTTACCCCATATAGTATATTTCCATTTCTAGAGTCTTCAATAGTCCAAATAAGAGAGGATCCCAGAATTTTTTCGGCAGCGGAAGCTTCCTTTAAGGAAAGAGGGAAGCTTGCTATTTTGTTTAATCCTCCTTTGTTACAGGATGAGAACATCAAAATAAAAAGCAAAATAAATATTGTTTTACGACCCATAATAGTGTGAGTAATAAGATTTTTTCAAAACTAATTATAAAAATCCGACTAAGCCAAAAATGAATTTAATAGTTTTGGTAAATTAAAGATTATAATTCTATTTATATGACATCTGTAAACGACTTATTAGATATTTTAATTTTAGAACAACTTTCTGAAAATTTATTCCAAGGAGCAAGTGAAACTGTTGGCAGTCCCAATGTTTTTGGGGGTCAAGTTTTGGCTCAGGCTATAAATGCAGCCCATAGAACGATAACTAATAAGAGAGTTTTGCACTCGATGCATGCTTACTTTTTAGAAGCTGGCAATTTAAAACTCCCTATAAACTATCAAGTTAATATTATGAGAGATGGGGGCAGCTTTTCCGTAAGACGTGTAACTGCCAGTCAGAATGGTACAGTTATTTTTATTTTGTCTGCTTCCTTTCATAAAGAAGAAAAGGGCTACGAGCATCAAATTAAAATGGGTTCAAACATCATTCAACCTGAAGATTTAATGAGTTGGAGTGATATACTTGAACAATATGGAAGTATGTTGCCGCAAAAAACAAGGACTTTTTTGGAAATCCCTAGACCTGTGGAGTTTAAACCTACCGAAATAGCCAACCCTTTAGATAGAAAAGATTTACCACCTTATTCAGACATTTGGTTTAAATTAAAAGGAGATACTTCAAATTTAGATTTAGCTACAAAACAGCAAATTCTCACTTATATTTCAGATTACAATATTTTATCGGTTGCCATACAACCTCATGCAGCTAAAGCGCATTGGGGAAATTTACAAACGGCAAGTTTAGATCATTCGATGTGGTATTTTAGAGAATTCGAACTAGACGATTGGATGTTGTTTTCCTTAGAGTCTCCAAGCTCATCTAATGCTAGGGGTTTTGCAAGAGGCAATATTTTTACAAGAAATGGAGAGCTTATAGCTTCCGTAGCACAAGAAGGTTTAATGCGTCCAATAATTAAATAAAATGTTAGATTCTTGTTTAAAAATAGGACATCGTGGCGCTAAAGGATATATAGCTGAAAACACCTTGGAATCCATTCAAAAGGCATTGGACATTGGTGTTGATGGTATTGAAATAGATGTACATGTTTGTGCATCTGGAGAATTGGTGGTATTTCATGATTTCACTTTAGATAGAATGACCAATGGAACGGGTGAAATTAAAAAAGTCTCCCTTTCAGAATTAAAACAATTAAAGGTGAACAATGAGTTTTTAATACCAACTCTAGAAGAAGTTCTTGATGTGATAGATAAAAAATGCTTTTTAAATATTGAACTAAAAGGAAGGCATACCGCTGCAAAGACTTGTGAAGTTATTCAAAAACACATCCGAGAGAAAGCTTGGAGTTATAGCGATTTTATCGTGTCGAGTTTTCAGCACTTTGAACTTGAAGCCGTTTATAAAATTGATAAAAACATTCCCTTGGGCGTTTTAAGTAAAGCTAGTATGACAGAAGCTACGGAATTTGCCAAAACCATAAAAGCAGCGGCCATTCATCCAAATTATGCTTTACTAACTTCAGAAAATATAAAATTGGCACAATCCAACGGTTATAAAGTTTATACTTGGACCGTTAACGACGAGCAAACGATAAAACGTATGAAGAGTTACGGAGTTGATGGTATAATTTCTGATGTTCCTGATCGCTTATGAAACCATTCGATGTAATAATAGTAGGAGGTGGAGCGGCAGGTTTTTTTGCTGCAATAAATATAGCAGAGCTTAACCCAACGCTAACTGTAGCCATACTTGAGCGAGGAAAAGAAGGTTTGCAAAAGGTAAAGGTTTCTGGTGGCGGACGTTGTAACGTAACTCATGCCGAATTTATTCCACAAGAATTAGTTTTGAATTACCCTCGTGGTGAAAAAGAACTTTTAGGTCCTTTTCATCAATTTATGACAGGAGATACGATTGAATGGTTTGAAAAACGGGGTATTCCTTTGAAGATTGAAGAAGACGGCAGGATGTTTCCGGAGTCCAATTCCTCTCAAACCATTATCGATTGTTTTTTAAACGAAGCCACAAAGCACAAAGTTGAGGTTTTATATAATCATGCTATAAAGACCATTAATAAAGAAGAATCTCTTTGGAATTTAGAAACCTCACAAGGTGTTTTTTCTACTGAAAAACTTGTGATAGCCACAGGAAGCAATCCGAAAATATGGAAACTTTTGGAAGATTTTGGGCATTCTATTGTTCAACCTGTTCCTTCACTTTTCACTTTCGACATCAAGGATGAGCGCATTAAAGATATTCCCGGAGTTGTTGCTCTAAACGTAGAGGTTAAAGTTTTAGGTACTGATTTATGGAGCGAAGGGCCTTTGTTAATTACCCATGTTGGCATGAGTGCTCCTGCTATTTTGAAATTATCTGCTTTTGGCGCCATTGAATTGGCTGCACGAAATTATAAATTTGAAATAGAAATCAATTTTATCAGGCAATCTTTTGAAGCTTGTTTGGAACAATTAAAAGAGTTAAAACAGCAATTGGCAAAGAAAACTGTTTTTAAGTCTACCTCATTTGATTTACCAAAACGCTTGTGGCAAAAGCTAGTTTTAGCTTCAGATATGGACAACGAATCGCGTTGGGCCGATTTAAATAAACAGCAATTAGAAAATTTAGCAAATCAATTAACACAAGCCGTTTTTCAAGTGGACGGAAAAAGTACTTTTAAAGAAGAATTTGTTACAGCTGGCGGAATCGATTTAAAAGAAATTAATTTTAAAACTTTTGAAAGTAAGTGTCATAAAAATCTCTTTTTTGCAGGAGAAATTATGAATGTCGATGCTATTACTGGCGGCTTTAACTTTCAGAATGCCTGGACTGGAGCTTTTATAGTTGCTAAATCTATATAAGTGTAATATAATTTTTATATACAATCTATATATCATGGGAAAGACAAAAAAGTTAGTCGAATTAGATAATAAAGCCATAGAAATTCTTGAAAAACAAGCGAAACTTCAAAAACGCTCGTTAAAAAATTATCTAGAATATATGTTAGAAGATACAGCTCTGCGATACAGTGAGCCTTCTGAAGAATATAAAAAAATGTTGGATGATGCATTACAAAGAATGGAAAGAGGAGAAATAGACTTCATTCCAGTAGAGGATTTTAGAAATAAATATGGTTTATAGATTAGTTCTAAGCACTGAAGCTTACAGAGAAATTGAAATAGCAGAATGTTTTTTATAAATTTAAAGATCTTAATCGCCTCTTTTTAAAAAATTTAAATAATCAGTTCTTGTATTTAGAAAAGATGCCATTATCTAGACAAATAAGATATAAAAATGTAAGAATATGTCTTTTAGAGATTTATAATTATTCAATTCATTATTTGGTTAAAAACGATGAGGTTTTTGTTTTACATATACACAACCAACCCCAAGACTTTTAAAAATGTCAATATGTATCGTTTTAATAAAAGGAATTAACGTTGGAGGACATAAAAAAGTTCCCATGGCGGAGTTGCGCGAATTACTAATTAAATCTGGTTTTGAAAATGTGCAAACCTATATACAAAGTGGGAATGTTATTTTGGATTCTTCAGAAAAAGGAAATTCGATAGAAATTAAAATTCAAAAAGCCATTATGACTCATTTTGGATTTGAAGTGTCTGTTCTGGTAAAAACAAGACAGGATCTAAAACGTATTTTTGATGCTTGTCCATTTTCTGATGAAGAAAAGAGATCGAGTTATTTTATGTTGCTGCACGACGCACCAGATGATGATTTAATTAAATTGGCTTCTAAAAAAACGTATGAAGGCGAAGAATATAAAATCATTAATGATTGTATTTATTTTTTCAGTGAAAAAGGTTTTGGTCAGGCTAAATTTAACGCGAGCTTTTTTGAGCGAAAACTCAAAACTTTTGCAACAGCCAGAAACTACAATACCATGGTAAAATTAATAGCAATGTCCTTGATAAATGAAAAAGACCTCTAGATATTTCCTATTTTTGCAAACAATAAATAAGTAAATTAAAAAAACTGCCTTAAAAGCAGTCTTTGTCATCTTAACAAGCAACATGACCGCACAAGATTTTATCCCAAAAACATATAAGTCTACCATTAAAAATGGAAAGGTTACCTGGGAATCTCCAAGTAATATTGCTCTAGTAAAATACTGGGGAAAAAAGGAAAATCAAATTCCCGCGAATCCCTCTATTAGTTTTACCTTGAATCATTGTAAAACCATTACAGAGCTTTCATATACTAAAAGGGAGACTTCTAATAGTTTTTCATTTGAAGTCTTTTTAGAAGGCAAAAAAAAGGATGACTTCAAGCCAAAGATTGAAATATTTTTCGAAAGAGTTATTGTTTATATGCCTTTCTTAAAGGATTTCCATTTTAAAATAGAAACTTCAAATACCTTTCCACATAGTTCAGGTATTGCTTCTTCAGCCTCTGGTATGAGTGCCTTAGCTTTGTGTTTAATGAGTATTGAAAAGCAATTAAAGCCTGAAATGACAGATGAATACTTCAATCAAAAAGCATCTTTTTTAGCACGCTTGGGTTCTGGGTCTGCTTGTAGAAGTATAGAAGGTGACTTAATAGTTTGGGGAGAATCCCATGCCATTTCTGGAAGTAGCAATTTGTTTGGAACCAAATACCCATATCAAGTTCATGAGAATTTTAAAGAATATCAAGACACTATTTTACTTGTTGATAAAGGCCAAAAGCAGGTAAGTAGTACCGTTGGCCATAATTTGATGCATGAGCATCCGTATGCGGAAAACCGTTTTCAACAGGCACATGACAATCTTGAAAAATTAAAACCTATTTTAGAATCTGGAGATTTAAATAAATTCATTGCTCTTATAGAAAGTGAAGCTTTAACCTTACATGCTATGATGTTGACAAGCATGCCGTATTTTATTTTAATGAAACCCAATACGCTCGAAATCATCAATAAAATCTGGCAGTTTAGGGAAGATACTGGTTTGCATGTTGGTTTTACTTTAGATGCGGGTGCAAATGTTCACGTACTTTATCCAAAGAAAGAAGCTAAAGTTATTTTAGACTTCATTAAAAATGAATTAGTTGCATATTGTCAAAACGAACAATATATTTGCGATCAAATTGGATTTGGAGCAAAAATAATTAATAATTAAAAAGTAATAAAGAATAATTTAAATGGTTAGCTTTAGTTAGTTTAACTGAAATTATTCAATATGAATCCTAATATAATTAAGGAGAAAAGCTTCAGTTTTGCTGTAGATATAGTTAATCATTATAAAGAATTAGCTTACAATAAAAAAGAGTTTGTTATGTCAAGAGAACTCTTGAAGTCTGGAACTTCTATTGGTGCAAATGTTAGAGAAGCTGAGTTTGCACAGAGTAGACCCGATTTTACAAATAAAAATGTCGATTAGTTTAAAAGAAGCCAATGAAACTGATTATTGGCTTGATTTACTTCATGCTACAGATTTTTTAAATGAAGATGAATTTGAAAAATTTAAACCCAAATCGCAGGAAATGTTGCGATTATTAGTTAGTATTGTAAAATCATCTAAAGATTAATTGTTAACTTTGCATTATTAATTTTTCATTAAGAAAATGAAAGGACCCCTTTTTTACTCAAAAATCTTACTCTTCGGAGAATATGGAATCATTAAGGATTCCAAAGGTTTATCCATTCCATATAATTTTTATAATGGTGCTTTAAAGATGGAAGACAATGCGTCTGAAACTGCAATTAAATCTAATGAAGGTTTGAAGCGTTTTGTGGTTTTTCTTAAAACAGTAGATACGTCTTTAGTAAATTTCGATTTTGAAAAATTACAACAAGATGTGCATGCTGGTATGTATTTCGATTCGTCCATTCCTCAAGGTTATGGCGTTGGTAGTAGTGGAGCTTTGGTTGCGGCCATTTATGACAAATATGCCTTCGAAAAAATTACGGTTTTAGAGAATTTAACTAGAGAGAAATTATTAAAGTTAAAATCAATTTTCTCTGCTATGGAATCTTTTTTCCACGGGAAATCTTCTGGTCTCGACCCTTTAAATAGTTATTTAAGTATTCCAATTCTTATCAATTCCAAAGATAATATTGAAGCCACAGGAATTCCTTCACAAAATACAGAAGGTAAAAATGCTGTTTTTTTAATAGATAGCGGAATTACGGGTGAAACTGCTCCAATGGTCAGTATTTTTATGGAAAACATGAAGCAGGAAGGTTTTAGAAAAATGCTTAAAAACCAATTTATAAAACATACAGATGCTTGTGTGGACGATTTCTTAAAAGGAGATATTAAATCCTTGTTTGGGAACACTAAAAAATTATCGAAAGTGGTATTAAATCACTTTAAACCTATGATTCCACAACAGTTCCATGAACTTTGGAAAAAAGGTATCGACACAAATGATTACTACTTAAAACTTTGTGGTTCTGGAGGCGGAGGTTATATCCTGGGCTTTACCGAAGATATTGACAAAGCGAAGCAATCCCTTAAAGGTTATAATTTAGAAATAGTTTATAATTTCTAGACAAATTCTTGTTAGATGAGGAGTTCTATAAATAGTCTCACTTTACTTTAAGCACATATGTTTACCAGAAGACAGAAACACATTCTACTTAAGTTTTTCAGCATGTTTTCTGTAGTAAGGGGGTACAATATTCTTATTGTAGTCATTGCACAATATTTAACTGCTATATATATTCTTGCACACGATTTGCCGCTAAGGGAAGTTGTTTTGGATTTTTATCTATTAATCCTGGTCTTGGCGTCTGCATCAACTATTGCTGGTGGTTATATTATTAACAATTTCTACGACTCGGAAAAAGATTTAATCAACCGGCCACATAAATCCCAATTAGATAGACTGGTTAGTCAGAACACTAAATTATCTTTGTATTTCGTGCTCAATTTTATGGCTGTAATTATGGCAAGTTATGTGTCGTTTAGAGCCGTTGTTTTCTTTTCACTTTACATTTTTGCTATTTGGTTTTATTCACATAAATTAAAGAAATTGCCATTTATTGGTAATTTAACTTCAGCAATTTTAACCATTACGCCATTTTTTGCCATTTTTATCTACTACAAAAATTTCGAGCATGTTATTTTTGTTCATGCGGCCTTTTTGTTTTTAATTATTTCTATGCGAGAATTGACAAAAGATTTAGAAAATATAAAAGGAGATTTGGTTTTAAATTATCAAACCATTCCCATTGTTTATGGCGAAAATGTTTCAAAGATTATGCTCACCATTTTAGCGCTTCTAACAACTGTTCCGGCGTATTTTTTGCTGTTTCATTTTCATGTTGGGCAAATGGCGAATTTCTTTTATTTAAGTGTTTTTTTGCTACTTATTTTTATTATTCTGCTTTGGAGTTCAAAAACAAAGGCACATTACCTAATTTTACATAACATTTTAAAATTTATTATTGTAGCTGGCGTTTTTAGTATTATGCTTATAAATATTGATTTAGTGCTTAATAGAATTTAAGAATTGTTATTTAGATGCTTGAAAGCAAAAGGTCTTTCTGTATCTTTGCGGAGAAATTTAGTGAATTTTAATTAAAAAGGATTCCCATTCTTTTGGGAAAAAATTATGAGTAGACATCAAGGTAGCAGTAATAAGGGGAAGCCTTCAGCAAGAGGAGAGCAAAAGGGAGGAGCTAGCCAATCGAGTCGTGGAGGTAGTTCAGAAAAAGGAAAAAGTTTTTCTAGAGGAAATGCGCCAGTGAAAAAACAGAAATTTTCTACTTCAAAACCTGAAGTTGAGAAAAAAGCAGCTCCAAAAAAATCGAATCCAAACGAGATCCGTTTAAATAAATACATTGCGAACTCCGGGATTTGTTCTCGTAGAGAAGCCGATGAACATATTGCTATTGGTTTAGTATCTGTGAATGGAAAAGTGGTCATCGAAATGGGTTACAAGGTAAAATTAGATGATGATGTGCGTTACGATGGTAGACGCGTAAATCCAGAAAAGAAGGCGTACGTGTTACTTAATAAGCCAAAAGGTTTTGCTACAACTACCGCTGAAGGAAAGGGTAGAACAGTTATGGATTTGGTTGCCAATGCCACAGATTCTAGAATAAAACCTATTGGGCGTTTAGGAAGAAACTCGAAAGGACTCTTGTTATTTACCAACGATGAAAGCATTGTGGAAAAATTCACCAATTCTAAAAATGGGGTTCCACGATTATTTCATATTGAATTGGATAAGAATTTAAAGTTTGAAGATCTTAAAACAATTAGAGATGGTTTTAAAATAGACGGAAAACTTATTGCTGTTGAAGAGATTAGCTATATAGATGGCGCCTCGAAAAAAGAAATAGGCCTTAAGATTAAAAACACAGGAAACACCATTATAAGAACCATTTTCGATGAATTGAAATATGATGTTATTAGCTTAGACTGTGTTGCTATTGGTCATCTTACCAAAAAGGATATTCCTAGAGGTCATTGGAAACACCTTACAGAGCAGGAATTGAATACTTTAAAAATGTTATAGGAGTTTTTTAACTCTGGTTATTTTGTTGCGTAAAATTATTTCCAATAATTATTAGCAGCTGCAATGGTTGCAAATTCAGTTGCAACCGTTTGCCCTATGGCTATAAGCATGGCAGCATCTTCTGCATAAACAGGACGTAATTTATCCCTCATTTCAGCATCAGGTTGAGTCAGTTTTATAATAAGTCTAGCCATTTTAACTGCTAATTGTCTTCCCTCTTCAGGTGTTTTTGTTAGTAAGGAATTATTTGGTATTAATTGAATTTGATCAGCCATGTCTCATGTTTTTTATTGTTAATGTTACCTGAAACTATCGTTCTAAAAGCTCACAGGGTATATTTATGCCAATATACTGATTATACCTGAAAGTTTTAAAGACAAAAAGATATATTGAGCACTTTATTCCATAAAATCAAGAAAATAAATGGAAGTTCTAAACAACAAATTTCTACAAAAGCAAAAGGATTAATTTTTTTTTTAAAAGAGGCTGGTTTTTTAAAAAAAAGCGCTTCTTTTGCATCTTATTTAGCTGAACAATTTGAATCATGTTTTTACGTTCGGGCCTTTGATAATTAGGAAGTCATTCTCAAGAGCAGCTTACAGATTAAGCAACCGAATTTTAAAGCTATCTTCCGTTATAACCATTTATGCTAGCCAGCATAACTATGGGTTTGTACCCACAACTCAAAGTCAAATTCAAGTTTGATATGTACTCATTATTGTTTACCTTTAGAGGTTTAGTTTCGATAAATTTGATAATTACATTTTAAAAACACCTAATGAATACAAAATATATTGATTTAATCAATCAGACTTTTTATTTTCCGCAAGAAGAATTTAAACTTGAAGACAAAACCCTTCAATTTCACGATATAGACTTAATGGGTTTAGTTGAAGAATACGGAACTCCCTTAAAATTCACCTATTTACCTCAAATCTCCAATAATATTGGTCGTGCCAAGCAATGGTTTTCAAAAGCTATTAAAAATCATAAATATAAGGGCAAGTACCATTATTGTTATTGCACCAAAAGCTCTCACTTTAAACATGTTTTAAACGAAGCTTTAAAAAACGACATTCATATAGAAACCTCTTCTGCATTCGATATAGACATCGTGGAAAGCTTAAAAGCTGAAGGGAAAATTACAGACAAAGCATATGTAATTTGCAATGGTTTTAAACGTGACCAATATGTTACCAATATTGCAAGATTAATCAATAATGGTCAAAAAAACTGTATCCCAATTATTGATAATTACGAAGAAATAGAATTGCTTTCACAAGAAATTAAAGGCAAATTTAATATTGGTATTCGAATTGCTTCTGAAGAGGAACCAAAATTTGAATTTTATACTTCTCGTTTAGGAATTGGTTACAAAAACATTGTACCTTTCTATAACAGACAAATAAAAGACAATAAAAAAGTTAAGCTTAAAATGCTTCATTTTTTCATCAACACAGGAATTCGTGATAATGCATATTATTGGAACGAGCTTTCTAAATGTTTGAAGGTTTACACCAGTTTAAAGCAAATTTGTCCATCGTTGGATAGTTTAAATATAGGAGGAGGATTTCCTATTAAAAACTCTTTAGGTTTCGATTTTGATTATGAATATATGGTGGACGAAATTATTAATCAAATTCAATTATTTTGTGAACAAGAAGAAGTTCCTGTACCTAATATTTTTACTGAATTTGGTAGTTTTACTGTAGGAGAAAGTGGAGGCGCTATTTACGAAGTGCTTTACCAAAAACAACAAAACGATCGAGAGAAATGGAACATGATTAATTCATCTTTCATTACCACGTTGCCAGATACTTGGGCTATAAACAAACGTTTTGTTATGTTGCCAATCAATAGATGGCACGAGAGTTACGAGCGTGTGTTGTTAGGTGGTTTAACTTGCGATAGCGACGATTATTATAACAGCGAGCAGCACATGAACGCTATTTATTTGCCAAAATACAATAAAGACAAACCGTTGTATCTTGGCTTCTTTAATACAGGAGCGTATCAAGAAACTATTGGTGGGTTTGGAGGTTTGCAACACTGTTTGATTCCTACGCCAAAACATATTTTAATTGATAAAGACGAAGATGGGAACATCTCGACAAAATTATTTAGTGAAGAACAAAAAAGTGAAGACTTACTTAAAATTTTAGGTTATAATGAAACCAGCGATAAATAGAAATTTCATTAAATTTAGAAACTAAAACATCGCAGATTGCATTTTACATTTAAAAAAACAATAGATATTAAAAATGACTAATAAGACTTACGCTGGAATTCCAGAAGAATATTCAAAACTAGACAATGCAAAAATTGTTTTGATTCCTGTGCCTTACGATGGTACAAGCACGTGGCAAAAAGGAGCCGATAAAGGTCCAGAAGCTTTTTTAAATGCTTCAGAAAATATGGAGCTTTACGACATTGAAACTGGTACTGAAGTGTATCAGCAAGGGGTGTATTTGGCAGATGCTGTTACAGAAAACTCATCGCCAGAAGCCATGGTAGATGCTGTGCACCAAGCGACAAAGAAATACATAAAGAGAAATAAATTTGTCACAGCGTTTGGTGGAGAACATTCCATTTCCATTGGTACCATAAGAGCTTTTAACGAGTGTTTCGATAACCTAACGGTTTTGCAAATAGATGCGCATGCCGATTTACGCAAAGAATATGATGGTTCAAAATGTAACCATGCTTGTGCTGTTTACGAGGCTAGCCAAACCACCAATTTAATACAAGTTGGAATTCGTTCTATGGATGTTGTTGAAACAACAGTTATGGATAGGGAAAAAACGTATTTTGCACACGAAATGGCTGTAGATGATACTTGGATGGATTCTGCCATAGATCAGATGACAGAGAATGTGTTTATAACAATAGACTTAGATGCTTTCGATCCGTCTATCATGCCAAGCACTGGAACACCAGAGCCTGGTGGATTGCTATGGTATGAAACTCTAGATTTTTTAAAGCAAATTTTTGCAGAAAAAAACGTAGTAGGTTTCGATATTGTAGAGTTATGTCCAAATGAAACTGAGAAGTCTTCAGATTTCTTAGCGGCAAAACTCTATTACAAAATGCTTAGTTATAAATTTCAAAATGAGAGTGTGGACGATGAGTACGACAACTCTTTTGATAATTCATACGTAAATAAAAATAATAACACTAAATTCAATGAAGAAGATGAGTACTAAAGGAGCAATTTCAAATTTTATAGAAAAATATTATTTACACTTTAATGCAGCGGCCTTAGTGGATGCCGCAAAAGGGTATGAGGACCAATTGAATTCTGGTGCTAAAATGTTAGTGTCTCTTGCGGGAGCAATGAGTACAGCTCAAATAGGAAAGATTTTTGCCGAAATGATTCGCCAGGATAAAGTACAAATTATTTCATGTACAGGAGCAAATCTAGAAGAAGATATCATGAACTTGGTGGCACATTCACATTATAAACGCGTACCAAATTACAGAGATTTAACGCCTCAAGAAGAGCGTGAATTAATGGAAAAGGGTATGAACAGAGTTACAGATACTTGTATTCCAGAAGAAGAAGCTTTTAGACGTTTGCAACAGCATATAGTAAAAATATGGAAAGATGCCGAAGCCAAAGGTGAGCGTTATTTACCACATGAGTATATGTACAAAATGTTGCTTTCTGGCGTTTTGGAACAATATTATGAAATAGATATAAAGGATTCTTGGATGTATGCTGCAGCCGAGAAAAATTTACCAATTATTTGCCCAGGTTGGGAAGATAGTACTATGGGGAATATTTTTGCAAGCTATGTGCTTAAAGGAGAGTTGAAAGCAAGTACCATGAAATCTGGAATTGAATACATGACATTCTTGGCAGATTGGTACACAGAAAACTCTAAAAAAGGAGTTGGTTTCTTCCAAATTGGAGGAGGTATTTCTGGCGACTTTCCAATTTGTGTAGTACCTATGTTGTATCAAGATATGGAAAGAACAGATACACCTTTCTGGAGCTATTTCTGTCAAATTAGCGACTCTACTACAAGTTATGGATCGTATTCTGGAGCTGTTCCGAACGAGAAAATTACTTGGGGAAAATTAGATGTACACACTCCAAAATTTATAATTGAAAGCGACGCAACCATCGTTGCACCATTAATATTTGCGTATTTATTAGACATGTAACCTATTTAAAATGAAACGAGTAATAGTAGATTATCAAAAACTAAACGAAGATATCTTAGATCTTCTAGTTGAAAAATTCCCTGATGGTTATGATGATGAAGACATCATTTCTTTCAGAAATATTAAAAATGAAATTGTTGAAGCTGTTGAAGTTAGAACCGAAGACACCATTTACTTGGTTAAAGTTGGGGTAAGATTGATTCAAGCTATGGAAGATTACTCGGATGAGGAAGCTGAAGTAGAAGATGACGTTGTAGAAGAAGATGAGGCTGTTAAAGACTTAGACTTTGACGACGATGACGATGTTGATGATGTTGATGATGTCGAAGATATTGTTGACGAAGTTGATGAAGACGAGGACGAAGACTAAAACTTATTACCATGAGAGAAGCGGAGTTTTTATCTTATAAAGATGGTTACTATACCTTTTTATTTGAAAATGGGGAAGAACTCGTGTTCGATGAAGTGCATCCAAGAGTTCTAAAGCAATTCGATTTAAAAAATGATGAAAATTACGTCAATCAAGCTTTTAAAATAACTTTTGTTGAAGTTTTTCAAGATAATGACGAAGATTTTGTAATTTACAGAGTAGAAAGTTTAAAACCCATCTAATTTATAAACTTATGAACACGTCATTTCACATATCATTACCTTGTTTAAGTGTCAAAGAAACCAAAAACTTTTACATAGACAATATTGGCGCAACCTCTGGCAGACATACTCAAAATTGGGTAGATATAAATTTATTTGGACATCAATTAACTTTTATCAAAGCCGAAAAGTTTCATTTTAATAGTCCCAACTATGTGTTTGAAGGAAAAATTTTGCCTTCCTTCCATTTTGGGGTTATTATAGACGAAATAACATGGAACAACATCTATTCCAAACTTAAAAAGAGAGATTTGGATGTTGTTGATAAAACCACGTTTCTAATTGATAAAACTGGGGAACATCAGTCCTTTTTTATTAAAGATCCCAACGATTATATGTTGGAATTTAAATGCTTTATAGATTCAAAAAGCGTATTTAAAACTTAATTGATAGTCAATAAACACTATCCAGGTTAATTCTATAAAACAACAACTGCTTCAACAGTTGTTGTTTTGCTTTAGGAATATATTGTTTTATTAAGGAACTTGTTTCATAACCTATTGTAATTATAAGGAAGATTGATTATCTTAACTTAAATTACACATAACTATGAATTTTAAATCGATTTTAGCCATTTTACTAATTTTATTGATAGTTATTTTTACTATTCAAAACACCGAAATAGTAACCATAAACTTCCTGACATTTGAATTGACCATGTCCAAGGTTTTAGTAATTCTGGGTTGCTTTTTAATAGGTTTATTGTCGGGAGTTTTATTGTCCTACCAAAGACAGAGTAGAAAACGCAAAAATTTAGGCTAGAGAATTTCTTTCAGGTATTGGTAATATTGCCTGGTAATATGCAAACCGTTATGTGCTGCATCTTCAATGGCAAAAAGGCTAATATTATCAGGCTGTAAGACTTTAAGTTTTTTAGCATTGGACTCTGGATGAATTAGAAAATCGCGAGTACCATAAAAAATTTTTATCGGACAGGTTACTTGCTTTACAAATTGGTACGTTGGAATGTTGTATTTAATGACAAACCCTGGAATTGGTGGTGCAATTTCTTCAGTAATTAATGTTTTCCACGAATAATAAGGAGCATTTAAAATAAGCATTTTAGGATGGTTTTTGGCTGCTAAATAACTTGCCAATCCAGAACCCAAAGAAAATCCCAAGACTACAATCTCATTTTCGTTGTAACGTGTTTTCGTGAAGTCGTAAACCTTTTGCATGTCGCTAAACAGCTCTTCCGTATTGTTATAAACTCCATCACTTTTTCCATATCCTCTGTAATCCACAAACAATATATCGTAATTATTGTCCAAATATAAAGGTGCGCGTTTTCCCCAATCGTGTATAGCTCCTGCATTTCCATGTAAATATAAAATAACACCCTTCGGGTTTTCAGCTTTAAATAACAAGGCATTTAAATTTATGTTTTCTGCTACTGGAATATTTATTTCTTCAAAATCCTCCTGAAATTCAAATTGGTAGTCTTTGGCCAATAATTTCGGATTGAAAAAGAAACGTTCTTGTTTAAAATATACAAAAACCAAGGAAAGCGCATATAAGATAAAGAGAGTCGCTACAATTCTAGCTAAGCGTCTCAGTATTTTTGGGAGGTTTATTTTCAACAGATTTCTTTTTTGAAATTTCGTACAAAAATACACTATAAACTATAATGTATTCCAAACCTATTATCCATAAATTTTCAGAATTAGTGGTGTTGCTATAAGCCAAATAACTAAGGATGATTACTAAACTCCAAGCTAAGGGAAATTTATACGTGGTAAAAATACTTAAAAACAACAAGGTTGCAAGATACCAAGGATGTACGGTTGTAGCTGTAAAATAGTAGAAAGATAAAGCGAAAAGCATGGCTATTATTAGTTGTTGCATCGGATGGTTTTTTCTAAAAAGACTAAGTGTCAATACAAAAACAAGAACCAAGCCTGCAGAAAATAAACCAATAATAGCTATCTGATTATAACCTGTAATTATATATCCAATTTCTCTAGCTATATAATATAAACTGGCATTGAACTCAAAATTATGAAACCATAAACCAATAGTTCCAGCGTAATTAACAACAAATTGCTGTGAGTAAAACGGCATAAAAAGTAAAAGGGTAACAATGCTAACAATAGCATAAAATGCCAAACTTTTTTTCCAACCTAACTTAGTAAACAGCAATGGCAAAAATATAAGCGGAATAAGCTTAATGGAAACAGAACATGCAAAAACAACTGCTGCCAATTTCCATTTATCCATTTGCAATAAGTATAAACTCCACACTACGAAGAAAATCATAACACCTTCAAAGTGTAGATTTCCAGTAAGTTCAATAATAATAAACGGATTTAACAAATACCAAAAAATATTATAAATAGGAAGTTTTAGTTGTTCTAATAATTTTTTTCCAAAGTAGAGTGTGCCAAAATCTGCAGCAATAATTAGCAGCCTAAGTCCGATAACGGAACTTAAAATGCTTTGTCCAGAAAATAGATTGACAAGTGCAAAGCAGAGCTGATTTAAAGGTGGGTAATTTGAAAAATGTCCAGCACTCAAACTGCCCATACCTTTATAAAGATCTTGGGCATGAGTTATGGGGAATTCGGCTTTTAAAATAAAGGAATCTGGTGTAAAGAGGTACGGGTTAATACCTTCTAAAATGAGGCGTCCATCCCAAATAAACCGATAAAAATCTTGTGAGAGATTGGGAATGGCCAAAATAAAAACAGCTCGAAAAGCAAAAGCTAAAACAGTTAAAAATTTAAAATTGCTTTTGTTTGTTTGAACTAATTTATAGAACAAAAAAAACATGGCTACATACAAAGTAATGAGCTTGATGGAATCCGTTCTTTGCAAATCGTAAGCAAAACTAAGATAGAATAGCATGCTGAATACTGCAAATGCAATAGGAATCTTGTGTAGTTTTAAAAAAGTGGTATTTAAAAACATCATTCAAAGATAAATAAATTAGCTAATTCGTTGAGTAAAATACTTTTTAGATGTTATCTTACCCACTGTTTTTTAATAACAGATTCTCATGAAAACTTGGAAAAAAATAGGTTTAGTTCTATTAGTTATACTCATTATTTTTGGTGTTTGGTTTTATCCTAAATACAAAATGCTCAACTTAACAATGCATCTTTTTGATGAAGATCAAATTGTACATAATTTTAGATCTTTTGATGCTGTTTGGCCAGTGTCTACTTTAGAAGCACCTTCAACCAAACATCCATTTCCTAAAGGAAAATCGATGGAATTACCTACAAACTTTAAATATAATGGTAAAGACGTCGATACTCAGGAATTTCTGGAAGATTCGTGGACCACTGGCTTTTTGATAATTCAAAACGATAGCCTAGTTTACGAAAACTATTATTTAGGAAATACCGAGTCTACAAGAAATATATCTTGGTCGATGGCAAAATCTGTTATTTCGGCTTTAATGGGAATTGCTGTAGAAGAGGGCGATATAAAAAGTATTGAAGAACCTGTAGAACTGTATGCGCCAGAATTAAAAGGATCTTCTTACGAAGGCGTTCGGATTAAGGATGTTCTGCAAATGTCTACAGGCGTTAAGTTTAATGAGGATTATGGCGATTTTTTTAGCGATATTAACCGTTGGGGAAGAGGTTTCGCTATGGGGAACTCGCAAGATGCGTTCGCGGCTACTTTAGATCGTGAACTAGAACCAGGAACTATAAATCATTATGTAAGTATTAATACGCATGTATTAGGAATGGTCCTTAAACGTGCTACTGGAAAAACCATTACAGAATATATGCAAGAAAAATTATACAATCCATTAGGGATGGAATTCGATGGTTATTGGTTATTAGATGGTGATAAGATGGAAATGGTATTGGGAGGTTTAAATTTAACGTTAAGAGATTACGCCAAAGTAGGCTCCTTGTTTTTAAATGAAGGCATGTTTAACGGAGAACAAATCATATCTAAAAACTGGGTTGAAGCTTCTACAATTCCAGATGGCCCACATGTGCAACCAGGTGAAAGTTTTGGTTATGGCTATCAGTGGTGGATTCCAAAAGGTGAACAAGGCGAATATATGGCCATGGGAATTTACGGACAGTATATTTATATCAATCCTACTACCAACACAGTGATTGTTAAATTGTCTGCCAATCCAAAATATAACGACGATGATTATTTGCCAAGTAATGATGGGCCGCATGTGGAACTTTATAGAGCCATTGCTTTATCCTATTTGCCGGTTGAGAAACCAGTGGATTTAGACAGTACAATTGAATAAAAATAAATTTACAGACCTTATTGGACTGTTGGCTAATTGAAACAAAAGCACGATTTTAAAATTTTAAACTAAAAAAAGATATGATTATTGATGTTCATACGCATATAAACAATTATCACGAAGATCGAGTTGTTTCACTTGACGATTGTTTAAATCTACTCACCGACACAATGTTAGAAAACAAGGTTGATTATTCTTTGGTCTTATCTTCATATAAGGTTAACGAGCATAGACCGAGTACAAGACAAGTGGTTGAGGCGATTAAGGACCGAAATAATTTAGGTGTTGTTTCTGGAATTAGTTATCTTAATTATAATCATCGAGATATAAGAGAAATTGGTGAATATCTTGAAAATGGATTGATAAAAGCATTGAAATTTTATCCAGGCTATGAACCATTTTACCCAAACGATACTAGATTAAAAGTATGGTACGAAATGGCTATTGAGTATGATGTTCCGGTGATGTTTCATTCGGGAGACACCTATGCGCCAACTGGAAAGGTGAAATATTCGCACCCGCTACATATCGACGATTTAGCTGTAGATTTTCCGGATTTAAAAATAGTGATTTGTCATGTTGGCAACCCTTGGATTAGAGATTGTATGGAAGTAGTCTATAAAAATCAAAATGTATATGCAGATATTTCCGGGTTGGTTTTAGGCGATTTTTCTGAAAAGTTTGAACGCTATATGAAAAAGGAAATTGAAGAGATGATTACGTATGCAGGAGATCCAAATTATTTGTTATATGGTACGGATTGGCCTATTTCAAATATGAAATCTTATTTAAATTTTATGAATCAATTAGAGCTTGAAGAGGATAAAAAAGAATTGATTTTTTGGAAAAATGCAGCTCAACTTTTTAAAATTGATGTTACAAAACTTTAAACTCGAGAAGTAATTGATTTAAGGAATACAAACCCAAACCCAAGAAACAACATAAGGTGAAATGGAAACAGTCCAAAATCGCCTCCTTGATCTCCAACTACAAAGGCCAAATACATTCCAAAGGCAAAATAAAGAGTTAACAAGCCTTCAAAATACACATAAAAAGGAATGTTTTTATTCAGATATTTATTGCTTTTCCAATTATCGGATAATGCATGGATATTGAATTTTGGCGTTCTAATAAAATCGCTTCTTTTTCCTAAATGGCCTTCTAGTACAGCAATAGAATTATGTAATGAAAAGCCCATGACTATAGAGAAAAAGGTAAAAAACATAACAATATATCTCACGAAATTTTTAAATCCACTTCCATATATTTTCTTGTACATAAACCAGTAGCATACAAAGAAAATCAACGAACTAATAACAAAAAAACTCATTATGTAGAAGTAAGGTTTCAACTGTACATATTCGTTTTTAATGTATAGCATTGGAATACTTAAAACAGCTACAACCAACACATTTAAAAACATGGTTGAGTTTAATAAATGTAACAGGCCATGAATTTTTGTTTTGGTCGAAATGTGTTTATTCGAAATCACTCTTCCAGCCATTTTTCTAAAATTCTCTGCGCCACCTTTGTTCCATCTAAATTGTTGCGAACGTGCTGCGCTTATAGCCATTGGAAGTTGAGCTGGAGTTTCAATGCCTTCCAAGTATTTAAATTTCCAGTTTTTTAATTGTGCTCTATAACTTAAATCTAAATCTTCGGTAAGCGTGTCTCCTTCCCAATTCCCAGCATCTAGAATACAGGTTTTTCGCCATACGCCAGCTGTGCCATTAAAATTAATAAAATGTCCTTTACTGTTTCTTCCAACTTGTTCCAAAGTGAAATGTGCATCCAAAGCAAACGCTTGAATTTTTGTCAGGATTGAATAATCCCTATTTAAGTGACTCCATCGTGTTTGGACTACCCCAAGCTGTTCATTTTTAAAGTATGGAATGGTTTGTTTTAACCAGTTTGGCTTCGGAAGGAAATCGGCATCAAAAATGGCTATGAATTCTCCCTTTGCAATTTTTAACCCTTCTTTAAGAGCACCAGCTTTAAAACCTGTCCTATCGGTTCTACAAATATGAACAATGTCCAAACCTGTTTTTTTTAGTATTTCAATATGTTTTTTTGTCGATTTTAAAGTATCATCTGTAGAATCGTCCAATACCTGAATCTCCAATTTGTCTTTTGGATAATCCATTTTAACTATGTTTTCCAATAAACGTTCCATCACGTACATTTCATTATATACAGGAAGTTGGATGGTAACCAAAGGGATTTCATCTAGATTTGAGAAATCGAATTTAGGCGATTTAGCTTGATTTTTTTGAGCACCGAGGTAATTTGAAAGTAAGTTGAGTTGCGCTAAGGCATATAAAAAAATAAGCAGCAAAGCGATGGAATAGATTACAATAATAATACTGACCAAATACATCATTTAAAACTGTATTTAAAAATCCACCCCAATATTTTAACACCTGCCATAACAGCTCCTTTTACGGTTCCAGAAACTTTAGAAACTCCAATTCTATTTCGGTAAGGTACGGGAATTTCAACATAGGTCATTTTTTGTTTTAGTACTTTAAGTTGCATTTCTACGGTCCAACCATAAGTTTTATCCTCCATGTTAAGAGCCAATAGTTTTTCGTATTTAATGGCTCTAAAAGGCCCTAAATCTGTAAAAGTTGACTTAAAAAGGAATTTCATTAAAGTAGTGGCCAACCAATTTCCGAAAATTTGAGGTTTGGTCATGGAACCATTTTCTCTAAGTTGTTTCACGCGAGCTCCAAGTACAAAATCGATGTTATCTTCTAAAATAGGTTGAATGATTTTTGTTAATTCTTCGGGATAATCGCTATAATCGCCATCCAGAAATACAATAATATCTGGTTTTATTTCCTGTTTGGAAATATAGTCCATGCCTTTTAAACAAGCATATCCGTAACCTTTATTTGTTTCGGTTAATACAGTTGCTCCAGCTTGTTTCGCATTATTTTCTGTGTTGTCTGTGGAATTATTATTGACAACAATAATTTCATCAACAATTTCGGGAATGTCCTTTATAACCTTGGTAATGGAATCGGCTTCGTTAAAAGCAGGAATAATAACTTTTATATGGCTCATTTAGTGTTTTAGAAGGCTGTGCAAAAGTATGAATAGTTTCACGTTATTTTTGATTAACTAGGTCCATTAAATCGATATCGTTTCCTAATAAAATATCAGTAGGATTGATACGACCTTTCATAGAATCATTTTCTAGTTTTAGAACACCACGAGGGCAAACAGCCGAACATATGCCACAGCCTACGCAGCTTGACCGCACAATGTTTTCTCCTTTTTGAGCATAGGCTCTTACATCAATTCCCATTTCGCAATAGGTAGAGCAATTTCCACAAGAAATGCATTGTCCACCGTTGGTTGTAATTCTGAATTTTGAAAATATACGTTGCTGAAAACCTAAAATAGCAGCCATTGGACAACCAAATCTACACCAAACTCTGTTTCCAAAAATTGGATAAAATCCTGTTCCAATAACTCCAGAAAAGATGGATCCAATATAAAATCCATAAGCAGATCTTAGGTCGCCACTATTGATAAAAAAAGCTTCGGTGGTTGTTCCGGTAAAATAAAGAATAAGCAGTAGTGCTATTGTAATTGCATATCCAATAGCTCCATATTTAGCATCCTTGCCCAAAGATTTTCTTTTAAAAATCATCACCAATAAAAACACTATACTTAAGAATGCCACAGCTAAACTAATAAAAACACCTTTGGTTAGCCAGAAATTATTATGGTCGTAACCTAAATACGTGTAAATCATGGCAATGGTCATGACTACCGAAAAAACCAAGACACTATGCACAAGCCAGCGTTCCAGTTTCCATGCTTTTAAGCTCTTATCGCTTAAATGTCTAAAAGAATCTCCAGCAGTTTCGGCTAAGCCACCACAACCGCAAACCCAAGAACAATACCAGCGCTTTCCATATTTATAAGTTAAAATAGGTGTGATTATAAAAATCGATGCAATGGCGAAAATGATTAAGGCGACACCTAGATTTCCGTTAGAAAGAAAGCTTTTAATTGACCACTCGTCGAACAAATAATAATTTAATGGCCAAATGTTTTTAAGGTCGTAATAAGGTAAACCTGAATTCATGCGATACATAAATTCAGGGATTAAAAATGCAAATGCCAATTGAAAGAACATGACGGATCCAGTTCTTATTTGTTCGTAACGATTGTGACGATATTTCAATAGAAATTTGTAGCCAAAGGCTAATATGGCTAAGGTATAAAGTGTTCCGTAAACAAACCACTGGCTAGCAGGCCTGCCACTTAATAATTGACTTAATGGATCGAATAAGGAAATTAAACCTGTGTTTGCTGCCCCATCTGCTGACAAGCCAAGAAATTGAGGGTAAAAATATAATACAATGTAAAAGGAGGTTAAAAATATTCCGGTAATCCAGCCTAAAATACCCCTTGATGTTAAAGATTTAAACCAAACGCCATCATTTTTTATGCCTTCTAATTTTTTATTATATGCATCATTTGAAAATACAATAGTTCCAATAGAAATTAGACCTAAGGCTAAAGTTAGGAACAGTCCTTTATTTGGAAAACTGGTATTAAAGATGGCTAAGACTAAAATAAATAGTCCGATTACTCCCATTCCAACTGCTGTTTTTTGCTGTGTAGATAAATCTTGTGCATCTGGTTTTGCTAAAGATAAACTTTGATTTAATTTAAGGCTCATAACTATATGTTTTGGAGTTGGTTATTGTAAGTTGCTTGAATGTTTTTTTCAAAACGTCTATAAAACTCAGGGTCGAAATTGGCTTCCTTTAAATGATTAATCACGTAATCGATAGCACGTTTTTCTGTAAGCCATATATCACAAACTTCGTGTCGCATTCTAATGCCAAAGGTGTTAATCCCTATAAATTCGTTTGTAAGCTTGTTATATTCAATAGTTATACACTTAGTGTCGTCCTGATGTTTCCAATGAAAATGCGCATGATTTTCTTTAGGTTCAGGAAACACCCAGCCATAGGTTTGATATTCGATATCTAAAAATTTGGCAGAATTAAACCAATGGCCTGGTTTGTATTCTATTTTATTACCACAAATGGTTTGTGCTAGCGTTTCCCCCATCATACGTCCGGTATACCAAACCGCTTCAATGGATTTTCGGTTTCCAATAGCCTCACGTTGTTCTGCACAATCTCCAATAGCATAAACGTCTGGAATGTTAGTTTCTAAATAGCGATTGACCAGAACCCCTTGACTTGTTTCTATGTCTGAATGTTTAATGAAATCTATACTAGGGGAAACGCCTGCTGAAAGCCCTACGAAATCACAAGGAATCTCTTCTCCTGTTTCTTTAATTACTACGGATTTTACTTTTCCGTTTTCATCTGAAATAATTTCTTTTAAGTTTGAAGATAATCGCAGGTCAATATGATGATTTTTAATATGCCTATTGATCATTTCACTTTCACCTGGAGGTAGCACGCCGTTCCAGAAACTAGATTCACGAACTAAAAAAGTTACGGGTATGTTTCGTGAATTTAACATCTCGGCCAATTCAATTCCTATAAGTCCGCCACCAACTATTACCGCATGTTTGCAAGTTTTGTTATTGGGAGCATGTGTTTCTAGACTATCTAAATCTTGTTTGCTATACAAGCCTTGAACACCTTTTAAGTCTTGGCCTTTCCATCCAAATTTATTGGGTTTGCTACCTGTAGCGATAATAAGTTTGTCGTATGTTATAAAAACACCTTCTTTAAAGTGAAGTGTTTTAGATTTTGTGTCAATGGTTTCAACAAATTCTTGCTTCAGTTCAATTCTGTTTTTTTTCCAGAACCAATCTTCATAAGGCTTTATGTGTTCATATTTCATATGTCCCATATACACATACATTAGTGCTGTGCGTGAAAAAAAATGTTCCGTTTCAGCAGAAATAATTGTTATTCTTTTATCGGAAAGTTTTCTAATATGTCTGGCAGCAGTAACTCCTGAAATTCCGTTGCCAATAATAACAATATGTTCCATGTTTGTGTTTTAGGTAAATAATTTGTCGGAAGTTCTATGAAACCTTAATAGAAAACATCACAATTTGCTTAAATTTAGAGATAAATTAACACTTATGCGGTTCATTTTCAAGTTTTGTCTGCTATTTTTTATGTGTTCGTGCTCCATGATGTCACATAAAAAGGAAAAAATTAAAGGCGTAAGCTTTGTGGCCTCTAGAGACTCTATAGCATTAGAGCATATTAAGCCAATTATTAATTTAAATGCTAATTATGCATCTATCATGCCGTTTGGATTTATTAAGGATTTACAACATCCGGAAATTGTTTTTAATATGGATAGCCAGTGGTTTGGTGAAACTAAAGCAGGCACCAGACAATATAATGAAGCCTTAAAATCTGAAGGTGTGAAAATAATGATGAAGCCTCAAGTTTGGGTTTGGAAAGGGGAGTTTACTGGTTTTATTGAAATGGAATCTGAAGAAAACTGGAGTCTATTGGAAGCTTCTTATTCTAAGTTTATTTTAGAATTTGCACAAGTTGCTCAAGAAACTCAAGTTGAAATTTTTTGTATTGGCACAGAGTTGGAGCGGTTTGTAATAGTTAGACCAGAATATTGGAAAGGCTTAATTAATGAGATAAAAGAAATTTACAAAGGTCAATTAACCTATGCTGCCAATTGGAATGAGTTTAACAGCATCCCGTTTTGGGATGATCTAGATTTTATTGGGGTAGACGCGTATTTCCCATTGAGTGCTTCCAAAACACCAAGCTTGGCTGAATGCAAAGCTAGTTGGCAACAGCATAAAAAGCTATTAAAAGACACATCAGAAAAACATGGTAGACCAATCGTGTTTACTGAATTTGGTTATAGAAGTGTAGACTATGCAGCAAAAGAGCCTTGGAGATCCGATCAAGATATGACCGAAGTTAATATAGAAGCTCAAAATAATGCCATGCAATCACTTTTCGAAGAAGTTTGGAACGAAGAATGGTTTGCAGGGGGTTTTGTATGGAAATGGTTTCATGAGCACAAACATGCTGGTGGCGTAAATAATTCGCAATTTACACCTCAAAATAAACCAGTGGAATCTTTTATTAAAGCACAATATGCGCTTCAATAAAAGATCCTTGGTTGTTTTTTTATCAGGCTAATCTAAAATAACCACTAAATCCTCCGAATGCACCATAACACCTGCTTTAAGCACTAGTTTTTCAACTGTGGCAGTTTCATTTGCTGTAATGGTAGTTTCCATTTTCATGGCTTCAATAATGAATAAGGGTTGGTTTTTAGTTACTTGTTCTCCTTCTTTCACCAAAATATTGGAAAGCATCCCTTGTAAGGGTGCGCCAATTTCTTTAGGATTTGACTTATCGGCTTTAGCATGCTCCACTTTGTCAATTTTAATGGATTCATCTTTTATTTGAACCGATCTACCTTGACCATTCACTTTAAAATAAACCGTTACCATGCCATCAACATTAGCTTCTCCAACAGATTCCAAATTAATAAGAAGTGTTTTTCCTTTGTCCAATTCAACAATAATCTCTTCGCCTATTTCCATTCCATAGAAGAAATTTTTGGTTGGCAAATTCATTAAATTATCATATTTAAGATGCTTGTTGTAAGAATCTGTAAATACTTTTGGGTAGAGTTTATAAGATAGGAAATCGGTGATATTGATAGGTCTGCTTAAATCCTGTTCAAATTTATTTCTAAATTCCTTGTATTCAGCATCGATATCTAAAGGAGCCATATGGGCATTTGGTCTTTCGGTATAAGGTTCTTCGCCTTTTAAAATCAGTTTTTGAAGGTCTTTAGGAAAGCCTCCAACCGGTTGGCCTAAATCGCCTTTAAAGAAACTTACAACCGACTGTGGGAATGATATGGTATCACCTCGTTCCAAAACATCTTGAACCGTTAAATTATTGCTCACTAAATACTGGGCCATATCGCCAACCACTTTCGAGCTTGGTGTTACTTTTATAATATCGCCAAAAAGCATGTTCACATCCGCATACATAGCAGTAATTTCATGAAACCTATCTTCCAACCCTAAAGCTTGCGCTTGAGGCTTTAGATTGGAGTACTGTCCACCCGGGATTTCATGTTTAAAAACTTCGCCAGAACCTGCTTTTAATCCAGATTCGAACGGATAATAATGATCTCTAACCGTTTCCCAATAATTAGAATAGTTGTTTAGGGAATCGATATCTAATGGGTTTTCGCGTTCTTGGAATTTCATCATTTCTACCACCGAATTAAAATTAGGTTGTGATGTTAATCCCGATAAGCCACCCAAAGCAACATCTACAACATCTACACCTGCTTCAATAGCTTTTATATAAGTAGCCGATTGGATGGATGAGGTATCGTGAGTATGTAAATGAATAGGAATGTTGATTTCTTGTTTTAATGCAGAAATCAATTCGAAAGCGGCATAAGGTTTTAGTAAGCCGGCCATGTCTTTAATAGCCAGAATATGCGCACCTGCATTTTCGATGTCTTTTGCTAACGTTGTGTAATATTTAAGGTTGTACTTCGTGTTTTTAGGATTTAAAATATCTCCAGTATAGCAGATCGATCCTTCAGCCAAACCATCGGTTCTGTTTCGTACATATTCAATGCAAGGCGCAATGGATTTCATCCAGTTTAAGGAATCAAAAATTCTAAAGATGTCTACGCCATTTTCCCAAGATTGTTCTACAAATTTTTCAATTAAATTATCTGGATAAGCCGTATATCCAACGCCATTCGATCCTCTAAGCAACATTTGTAGTAATAGATTTGGCATGGCTTTACGTAATAGTTGCAAGCGTTCCCATGGGTTTTCCTGTAAAAAACGCAGGCAAACGTCAAAGGTGGCACCTCCCCAAACTTCCATACTAAAAACACCTGGATTGTTTTTTGCAAAACCTTCGGCCACTTTCAGCATATCGAACGTACGCATTCTGGTAGCTAACAAACTTTGATGCGCATCGCGCATGGTGGTATCTGTAAAGTGTATTTTCTTTTCAGCTTTTAACCATTCCGAAAATTTATCTGGACCTAATTCGGTAAGTAAATCTTTAGTCCCTTTTGGATAAGCTCCATTGGCCTCAAATTTAGGGACTATAGGTTTAACAAAGGTTTTTGTAGGATCTATTTTTTTAACATCTGGATTGCCATTAACAATTACATCTCCCAAATAAGTGACTAGTTTTGTTGCTCTGTTTCTAGGCGCCTTAAAAATAAATAAATCAGGAGTTTGTTTGATAAAGTTAACTGTTATTTCCCCTTTTCTAAAGGTTTCATGTTTTAAGATATTATCAAGAAACGACATGTTTGTTTTAACTCCTCTAATTCTAAACTCTGCTAAGGCACGGCGTATTTTTCTACAAGCTCCATCTAGAGTTCTACTGTTTGCCGTAACTTTTACCAGCATAGAATCGAAAAAAGGAGACACAACGGCACCTTGATAAACAGATCCAGCATCTAAACGAATTCCAAAACCAGCGGCACTTCTATAGGTGGTAATTTCACCATAATCTGGTTTAAAATCGTTTTGTGGGTCTTCTGTTGTAATTCGGCATTGTAAGGCGTATCCTGTTATTTTTATGGCCTCTTGATTTGGAATTTTTATTTGTTGGTCGGCCAATTTGTAGCCTCCAGCAATAAACAATTGGGTTTTTACCAAATCGATATTGGTAACCACTTCTGTTACGGTATGTTCTACCTGAATTCTTGGGTTTACTTCAATAAAATAAATAGAATCATCGTCGTCCACTAAAAACTCTACGGTTCCGATGTTGTTGTAATCTACGGCTTTACAAATTTTAATAGCATATTTATATAGGTCATCTTTGATTTCTTGTTTTAAATCGAAAGAAGGTGCGAATTCAATAACTTTTTGGTAACGACGTTGTACCGAACAATCCCGTTCAAATAAATGTACCGTATTTCCGTAATTATCGGCAACAATTTGAATTTCTATATGTTTTGGGTTTTCAACAAATTTTTCCAGAAAAACCGTGTCGTCTCCAAAGGCGTTTAAGGCTTCACGCTTACTTTCGTTAAAAGCACCTTTTAGTTCTTCGGCTTCTCTAATAACTCGCATTCCACGTCCACCACCACCAGAAGCAGCTTTTAACATGACTGGATAGCCAATAATTTCGGCTTCACTTAAAGCAGTTTCAATGTCTACTAATGGTTTTTCGTTACTACGTATAATTGGAATGTTGTTAGCAACGGCTACTTCTTTAGCGGTAATTTTATCTCCTAAAGCTTTTAAAACTGAAACTTTTGGGCCAATAAAAATAATGCCGTTCTCTTCACACTTTTTTGCGAAGTTTGCGTTTTCAGATAAAAACCCATAACCAGGATGAATTGCATCAGCACCACATTCAAGAGCTACTTTTACTATTTCATTGATATTTAAATAGGGTTTTAACGGATCGTTGTCTTCACCTATTTGATAAGATTCGTCTGCTTTATATCTATGTAGGGAATATCTGTCCTCATAGGTGTACACACCAACGGTTTTGACATTAATTTCTGTACAGGCTCTAAAAATCCTGATAGCAATTTCTCCTCTGTTTGCAACTAATACTTTTTTAATTTTCATTTGTGGTTGTGTGTTTTGGAAATCCGTTTATGTATGATTGCTTCAAAAGTAAGAAACCAAATTAATATATCAATTTATTTTGAATTAGAAAGTTACGGCTTATTAACAAGTTTTAAGCAATGTGTTTCAGGTAATAATTATGAAGTTCTGTTGCCGAGGCTCCAAACCATTTTTTTACATAAATCGTCCAAAAATGATATTGAAGTTTCCATATGCCATGTGTTTGATAGCGTCTTGCTGAGGTTGTTAACCATGCTTGAATAACTACAAATTGTTTTCTAGCATAGAGTTTATTTATCAGGTCGTTGTCTTCATAAATAATGAATTCTTCGTTAAATCCACCTATTTCGTTAAAAAGTTTTTTATAAATAAACTGACTTTGATCGCCACCTCTACAAGCTCTCCATGAAAATTGAGTGAGCCAACTTGCTAGTTGCAACCACCAATGGTTGCTGTTAAACCTCATTTTAAAACACCCGGCTAATTGTTCTTTTTGAATTTCGTCTATAATCAATTGGTCGAAGTTTTTAGGAGGAAAGGAATCGGCGTGAAGAAAATATAGAACGCTTCCTGATGCAGCTGCTGCTCCCAAATTCATTTGTTTGGCTCGGCCTTTTAGGGAAGATAAGAGTTGGATGTTGGGTTTAGATATTCCCGAGTTAATAAAAAGCCCAACAATATCCTGCGAACCATCTATGCTACCACCATCTACCACTATAATTTCTGCAATGTTTTCAGGTTTGGAATGTCCAGTAAGATGTTGAAGCAGGTTTGTAATATTTTCTGCTTCGTTTAGTATGGGGATTATTATGGATATTCTCTGGGTCATTATATTTTAAAAAAGCCTGTAGGGTTTTTTGATTCCGGAAATTCCCGACTTACAGGTCTTAAATCTAAATTTATTCATTTAAATCCCAACTATAATTGGTGTAGCTCCTTTTTGCTTTTGGCGAGATTTCAACAGCAGTATATTGATTTAAAAAATCGATGAGACTTCCGTTTTGTGTGAAATCGGTTGTGAACCATTTAAATATTTTGGATATTTTTATTTGGTCTTGAGTGATGTTGTTCCTGGATTCATCTGAAAGAAATTCTTCTGTAGCAACTGTTAATTGTAGGTCTAATTTTGAAGGAAGATAGGCTTCATTCAATAGTTTTGGGCAGGATTTTGAAGCGCAAACTATGGCGAAATGAATTCTAGGTTCGTTCATTTTTCTAAGAATGTCGTGTTCTATTTCATTTAAAGACATCGGCTGTTTTCCTATGGGAATAAATTTTTGATCCCAAGGGTTTTTAAGGTCTTTTATGCTTTTAATGGGGTAATTATCAACAATCAGTTTTATAGCAAACGCATTGTATGCATTGATCCAATAGGCAAGTGTTTCATCTTTAGACCAAGAATCATCTGGGTGGATTTTAGAAAAGATTTCTAAACTAGCTTGTAATTCCTTTTGGTTTGCTTTGATGGTTTGGTAGTTTACTTCGCCAAAATCATTAACATGCTTTTCAAGAAAGTTGTTCCAAGGACTATAATTAACGGATTGTGCTTTGGTATTAAAAATGAAAGCCGAAAACAAAAATAATAGCAGGAACCAGTGTTTTTTACTCTTCATGTTTCTCTTTAAATTTAAGGGGATAGATTTCCTGACTGATAAAATCTTTAGGAAATGCTTCGTCTCCAGAAAAGCCGATTTCAATATCCCTACCGCTTTCAGGAATGTAATTGGTTTTAAACAAATAATCCCAAATGCTCAAGGTTAATCCGTAATTCACACCGTACCTAGCATGTTTTGGAAGCTCTTTGGCATGATGCCAAATGTGCATTTTAGGATTGTTGAAAATGTATTTTAGCTTGCCGTAATCCCAGCCTAAATTGGCGTGGTTTAAATGTCCAATCGTGATGTTGAAAAAGTGAACAAATGCCACGTCCTGTGCTTCAAATCCTCCAATAATGGCTAAGGGAATGTATAAAATAGATTTGTAAACCACAGGTTCCATCCAATGGTAGCGCAAGTGAGCAGCAAAACCCATTTCTTTAACAGAGTGATGCACTTTGTGGAAATTCCAAAGTAAAGGCACGCGATGTAACAACCTGTGAGTATTCCATTGAACAAAATCGGCTACGATAAAAAAGATAAACAAACCTAGGGGTTTTGGAAGGGCATTGATTTCAAACAATTGAAAGTTGTAAAGCGACAACCCTGCAAGTTCAAGAATATCATTAAAAAATTCGGCAACTGTATTGGATAAAGCAATAAAAACAATGAGGTTCAATAAAAAGAAATTGAAAAACATATAAAAGGTATCCAACCAAAAGTCTTTTCTAAAGATGGCTTGTTCTTCTCGCCAAGGAAAGGCAATTTCAAGAATCCAAACAGTTAAGGAAATAATAATCAAACCATAGAAATAGTTGTCCCAATAAGTAATTGAAAGTATCTCGGTTTTAAGATAATTCCAATATCCCGAATAGGAGTTGCTAATTATTTCCAGGTATTTTTCCATGTTAAATTTTAAAGTGTTTTAATTAATTCTTTAAATAAAACAATCATTTCCGGCTCTGCCTTTCCGGCCATTTCAATAATCTCGCTAATGTTTACTGGTTTTAAGTTTTCCGGATCGCATTCATCCGTTAAAACGGACACAGCTGCTGTTTTTAAACCTAAATGATTCGCCACAATAATTTCAGGAACGGTACTCATTCCTACAGCATCTGCCCCAATAATTTTCAACATCCTGTATTCGGCTCTTGTTTCTAATTGTGGGCCAACAACGCTGGCGTAAACGCCTTGGTGCAAGGTAATGTTGTGCGATTTGGCAATAGCTTTGAATTTTTGGTTTAAGTTTTTATTATAAGGTTCGCTCATGTCTGTAAAACGTTCTCCTAAAAGTTCTACACCTTTAAAAGCTAGGGGAGAACTGCCTTGTAGATTAATATGGTCGTCTATTAACATCAATTCTCCTTTTTTAAAGTTGGTATTAATAGCTCCAGACGCATTGGAAACCAATAAGGTTTTTATACCTAATTTTTCCATAATACGAACAGGATAAGTAACATCTTGTAACGAATAGCCTTCGTAAATATGAAAACGGCCCTGCATGACAACTACTTTTTTACCTTCTAGGTTTCCGTAAATGAGTTTTCCTTTATGAAATTCTACGGTTGCTGTTGGGAAACTTGGAATGTGATTATAGCTAACTTCGGCAAGAATCTCTATATCGTCAATTAGTTTTTCTAATCCTGTACCTAAAATAATTCCTACTTCAGGAGCGATAAAACCTTTTTGTTTTAAGTAATCGGTTGTTTCTTTAATAAATTTAATCATTGGTAATTAATTCTTTAAGTATGGCATTTTTATTTAGATCCTCAAACGTGTCTATGTCATTTAATTCTTCTAATTGATAAATATCTTGACGTTTTAAATCTTCTAAAGTGTCTTTTAAAACGGTATCTGTTCCCCAGGATTTATTTTCAAAAATATGTGGATGCAGTTGTTTCATTCCCAACAGATAATAGCCGCCATCTAGTGCGGGTCCAATCACGACATCGTGGGTATCCAATTTAAGAAAAGAATCGGAGATTTGTGCCGATTTTAAATCTAAAATGTCACTTCCAACAATCAGGACCTTTTCATAACCTGAATTAAAAAGTTCGGAGAAGGCATTCTGCATTTTTATGCCTAAATCGGAACCTTGTTGCAGTTTTTTTATAAAAACATCTTCGTCCCATAAATCATTTTTATGAATGTGTTCCGAATAAAAAACAAACTTATCTGCTGCTACTCTTTCGGTGATATTTGCTGTGTGTTGCAATAAATATTTGTAAATGTTTAAGGCAGCTTCATCTCCAATAGTTTGTGCTAAACGGGTTTTGCATGTTCCTAATTCTGGATTTCTAACAAAGATAATAATGGCTTTTTTTGAGGTTGGAAAATGAAAATCGAAGTTCATTTCATTGTCGCTATTGGTGTCTTTTGTGCTTAATATTCCCATGGGTTTAAAAAATAGTTAATCGTAAATTTTTTGTCCTGAAGTCAACCATTTGCTCCATTCCGGTGAAAAGGCATGTACTTTTTCGGTTTTGGTTTCGGTGCTATCATAAACATCAAAACCTTTGTTTTTCCATTCAAAAATACCGCCATATAAATTAAAAATATTGGAATATCCTGCTTTTTTTAGTTTTTTGGCTATGGTTTCAGAACGTATTCCTAACGAGCAATAAACGACTATAGTTTGTTGTTTGTTGTTTAGAAGTAAACTTGTTTGCTTTAAATTGAAGGTATTGAAACCTACAAAGATGGCATTTTCAATATGACTTACTCGATATTCCTCCAACTCGCGAGCATCTAAAATAAGAGCTTGTGTTTTTGGCATGGCGAGTTCTTGTACAGAGATATATGGAATGCTTTTAGTATTGTGTTTATTTAGTAAATCTTCCATGGTTTCTTGAGAGACACCCATTTGGACTGTAAAAAGCAGTATAAAAAAGCTTATTATATAAGTTTTCATAGTTTTAGCTTTACTTAAATTTATGAGGTTCCTGCATTCGCAGAAACTACTGTTCCTTGGCAACTGGATCCTGCTCCAGCCGTACAGCCATAGCAGTGTTGCGACGTGATAATGTTTCTGTTTTGAAGTGCTTCCTCATTATAATCTTTTATATGTTTCACCTTGCTGTTTATAGGTAACTCCAGCATTTGGTTGAAATCGCAATCGTATAAAAAACCATCCCAACTTACCGAAATGGTATTGGTGCACATCACGTTTTTCACGGTTGCTGGGTTATAGGCATCCACTAAGGCATGCATATAATCTTCGTAATTTTCGGAAGCAATTAAATAGTCCAAAAACCTGCTAATTGGCAAGTTGGTTATTGTAAACAATTGATGAAACTGAATTCCGAAATCCTCTAAAAGCGCCTTTTTAAAATCGGTTTCCATCGTGGCTTGATTGCCAGGTAAAAAAGCCCCAGACGGATTGTAAACCAAGTCTAATTGTAAGTCACTGTTTGGCATGCCATAGCCCACCGCATTAAGTTCTTGTAAGGCTTTAATGGATTTGTCGAAAACGCCGGTACCACGTTGCTTGTCGGTTTTTCCTTTGGTCCAATGTGGCATGGAGGAAATAACATGAACCTGATGTTTTTTAAAGAATTCGGGTAAATCGTAATGCTTTTTATTGGCACGAATGATGGTCAGATTGGAACGGTCGATAATTTCTTTTGCACCAGCTTTTCTAGCCTCTTCCACAAACCATCTAAAATATGGATTCATTTCTGGAGCGCCACCTGTAAGATCTAGGGTATGGGCTTTTGTGGTTTTTATTACCTCCAAACATTGTAGCATGGTTTCCTTGGTCATGATTTCCTTTCGGTCTGGACCAGCATCTACATGGCAATGCTCGCAAACCTGATTGCACATATAGCCCAAATTGATTTGAAGGATTTCTAACTTGTTGGGACGTAAGGGGAATTGATTTGTTTCGAATATTTTATTATTAAAGGTGGGTAATTCACCATTTTTAAAAATACCATTGGACATAAACTCCAACTGTTTGTTACTGTTCGCGAACTCACTATTTCGTTTATGTAAGGATGTTGTTTTTAATTTAGACATACTTTCTTGCTCTTAACCATCTAATTTATTCACTTTATTCATCATTTGAACGCCATGAACTAGCGATGCACCACCACGAATGGCGGCTGCTACGTGTAAGGATTCCATCATTTCTTCTTTAGTAATTCCTCTTTGTAAGCCATCTCCAGTATAGGCATCGATGCAATATGGGCATTGAATGGTATGTGCCACCGCCAAGGCAATTAGCGATTTCTCTCTTTCTGAAAGAGCACCCTCCTTAAAAACAGCGTTGTAATAATCGAAGAATTTAGAACCAAGCTCTTCATTCCATTCGGAGATTTTTCCAAATTTTTTGAGATCTGCTGGGTCGTAATAGGTCTTTTGCATGGTTTTATTTTTTTGAAGATGAATGTACAGATTTAAGTCGTAGTTGCTTATTAAAGTTTACATAAAATTATAAAAAAGCCTTGTTTGGGTTTAATTGTAACCTCTATTGTAAGGATTCAAATTTAAGTGTGTCAAACAAGAAAACTTAAAAACAATGACCAAAAAATGATTTCTTTTCTATTGGGTGCTTTCTTTTTCAGATTTGTTTCTTAAGAGTTTTATTTTAAAAAGTGATTCACTAAAAATCTTTAAACTTTTCTTTTAACGGTTTATGCCGTTATTATTTTCTTACATAAAATAAAATATTATATTTAGGCTAATAGCTTAATATTTAGTAGGTATTTTTTAATTAATCGATGTAGCTTTTTCTAGCTGTTTTAATTTTCGCTTATTTTATTCGTACTAATCAAGAATTAGAACGAGTTAAGGAATAAGTATTATTTAAGTGCCAATCTAAATTTGGGTTTTATTAAAACCAAAACTTTATAAGCTTAACCAAAATGTTATATGAATATCTATGCCACTTTACTCGTAGAGCTTTTATTTTTTTCTTTAAGCATTCTCTTTTTATTTAGGTTTAGATCGAAATTAGGTTTGGCGCCTTTATATATCCTGCTTGGTGCCATGCAGTACCTTCAATCTTTTTCTGGCACTATTATAAGTTTTGAAATTTTAGATAAGTACACCATTCACATTGGATCTGTAATTATTTTTTCTGCAGTTTTATTTGCCATTTTATTAATTTATATAAAAGAAGGAGTAAATCGTGCAAGAACACTTATTATAGGAATTATAATTTCAAATTTCTTGTTGTCTGCTTTATTTGGTATTACATATTTACAAGAAAGTGCTTTGGGATTAATAGATAATTATCCAACAAAGCCAGCACTTATTTTAGATTTCAGATACTTTATAACAGGCACTGTCATTTTATTTTTCGATTTTATTTTACTTGTTATTTTGTATCAATTCTTAATTTCTAAAATTAGTAAACTCTATTTCTTCTTAATTCTTTTTATAACCTTAACATCTGTTTTAATTTTCGACTCCTTTGCTTTTAATTTAATAGTCAAGCATAATGAACCAGATTTTGAAGCCTCATTAATTGGGCATATTATAGGAAAATCATTTGCCGCTTTTGCCTATTCGCTAATCCTTTATATCTACTTAAAATATGTTGATGGAGAGAGTGAAAATGTAAGTTTTATATCAAATCAAAATAAGGATATTTTTTCTATAATTAGATATCGAACTCAACATTTAAATCCTCATGCAGATCAAAATCAGGTTGAAATAAAATTAACCTCTCAAATTGAAACTACATTAAACTATATTTCAGATGGTTTTGTGGCTCTAGACACCAATTGGTGTTATACATATGTAAATATTAAAGCAGGTGAATTTCTAGGAAGATCTCCAGAAAGTTTAATAGGTAAGCATATTTGGACCGAATTTCCTGATAGTGTTGGACTTCCTTATTATAAAACATATTATGAAGCAGTCGAAACTCAAAAAAAACAATATTTTGAAAATTATTATGAACCTGTTGACAAATGGTTTGAAAACAGAATATATCCTTCAAAAGAGGGGCTGACCATTTATTTTACAGACATTACTGAAAAGCGAAAAGCAGATATTAATAATCATATGTTGCTTTCTTTAATAGAGACCAGTGATGATTTTATTGGATTAGCAACCTTAGAAGGCAAGCCTATTTATTTAAATGCTCATGGAAGGAAATTAGTTGGATTAGATGAGAAAGGCATATTGCCAATTTCTATTTCAGATTTTTTCCCTGAAAAATATCGAGACAGCATACTAAATGTCCACATACCTAACATTTATGAAAATAATAAGTGGGACGGTGAAGTTCAATTTAAAAATTTTAAAACAGGAGATTTAATACCTATTGAAGTGTCTGGATTTTTAATAAGAGATAGTTCAACAAATAAACCCATAGCATCAGGTATTGTAGCAAAAGATATTACAAAACGCAAACAAGTTGAAAATGATTTAATAAATAGTGAACAAATATTTCGACGTCTATCTTCTAATGCTCCTGTTGCCATTTTTCAAGCAGATAAAGATGGTTCCTGTAATTATGTTAATGAAGAGTGGTTAAAATATTCTGGATTAACTTTTAATGAAGCTTTAGGTTTTGGTTATGTAGATGCCATACATCCAGAAGATAAAGCTCGCGTTGTTAATACATGGCAAAAATCTATTTCTTCAGGAGAGAAATTTGTTTCGGACTTAAGATTTCTTCATAAAAATGGCAAAACAACTTGGCTTTCAATTAAGGTCGTTGGTTTGTATGACGCTAATAATGAGCTGAATGGCTATATAGGAATGGCTCTGGATATTTCTGAACGTAATAAAGCTGAAGAACAAATAGTAAACAGTAAAAAGTACCTAGATAATATTATTAATAATATTGGAGACCCTGTCTTTGTTAAAGATGATAAAAGCCATATCATACTGGTAAATGACGCCTTTTGCTCCATGTTTAATGAGTCGAGAGCTAATGTTCTAGGTAAAACTCTAGCTGAGGATATACCTCCAGAAGAATTAGATATTTTTTTAAGAATAGATAAGCAAGTTATTTCAACAGGAATTGAGAATGTCAATGAGGAGACTTTAACTATAAAGGGAAAAGGAACTCGAATCATTTCAACAAAAAAAACAAGGTTTATTGATAGTAGCGATAATATATTTCTAATTGGAGTTATAAGAGATATAACAGAGCGTAAAAAAGCACAAATAGAATTAGAAAAACATAGAAATAATCTTGAAGAGCTGGTTGAAATAAGAACCTATGAATTAGAAAAGGAGAAAATTAAGGCACAATCTGCCGACTTAATGAAGTCGGCGTTTTTAGCAACTATGTCACATGAATTAAGAACACCAATGAACTCTATTATTGGATTTACTAGTATTCTATTGAAAGAATTTGCTGGCCCATTAAATGAAGAACAGAAAAAGCAGTTATCCATGGTTAAAACCAGTAGCCAACATCTACTAGGTTTAATTAACGACATTTTAGATATTTCTAAAATTGAGGCAGGAAAATTAAATGTAACACTTTCCCCATTCGACTATTTAAAAACCTTAGAAAAAACGATAGACTTCTTATTGCCTCAAGTTTTAAAAAAGGGGCTTAGTATACGTTCAGAAATATCTGAGATGCAAATAGTTTTAAAGAGTGATGAGCGCAGAGTTGAACAGGTATTACTTAATTTACTTTCAAATGCCATGAAGTTTTCTACTCAAGGAACGATCATTGTAAAAGTGCATATTTTAGATAATTTATTAGTAACAGAAGTAATAGATCAAGGAATTGGTATTGAAGAAAAAGACCTTAATAAATTGTTTTCGCCATTTATTCAACTAGATGGAGGATTAAATAGAAGCCATGAAGGTACAGGCCTTGGATTAGCAATTTGTAAAAGTTTAATAGAAAAACTTGGGGGATCCATACAAGTACAAAGTAAAACAGGAGAAGGAAGTAATTTTACTTTTAAATTGCCATTAGATACTGCTAATAATAAATAGCTTATTAAAAAGCACAATGTTAAATTGTTTATGCTATTTTAGTATGTTTGGAAGTCTACCTATGGACCGTAATCTATCTGTTTAATGAAATTTATGAAACAAACCATTTTAATAATTGAAGATAACGCGCAAAACATGTACATGTTATCTTACCTGCTAAAACAAAGTCATTACACTGTAATTGAAGCGTTTAATGGATTGGATGGATTAAAGATGGCTCATGATAATAATCCTGAAATTATTTTAATTGACATACAACTTCCAGATATGGACGGATACGAAATATGTAATAAATTAAGGCATAATGGCCTACCTAAAAACACAACAATTATTGCAGTAACCTCTTATGCCATGGGAGGAGATAAAGAAAAAGCCTTGGAAGCAGGTGCCGATGGATATTTGGAGAAACCAATTAATCCGGAAACTTTTGTAATTCAAATGGAAAGCATCATTAATTCAAAAATAAGAAATGAATAATAAGACTATTTTAATAGTAGATGATACCTTCGAAAATCTATACTTACTTAGAGTCATCCTGGAAGAGGCTGGTTATAGTATTATAGAAGCTAATGATGGGAGCGAAGGACTTAAAAAACTACACGAAAACAGCCATGTAGATCTTATTATTTCAGATATTTTAATGCCTATTATGGATGGGTATTTATTCTGTCAAGCATGTAAAAAGGAGGAATTATTCAATAAAATTCCATTTGTTTTTTATACTTCAACATATACCGAGGAATTAGATGAAGACTTTGCCTTAACGTTAGGAGCAGCAAAATTTTTAAGAAAACCCATAGATCATGACGAATTGCTTTTAGCCATAGACAACATTTTCAATAAAGGGCAAACACCAGTAAAATATGTTGAAAATAAAAGAATGTCTGATGGCGAAGTTTTAAAACTTTATAGTGAACGACTTATTAATAAATTAGAACAAAAAAGTTTCGATCTCGGCAATGAGGTTATAGAGCGAAAAAGAGCTGAGCAATTATTAATTCATAAAAATGAAATTTTAGATTTATTAGCTGTAAATACGCCTTTAAATAGAATTTTTGAACGGCTTCTTTTAAACTATGAATCTGTTCATCCAAATTATTTTGGCTCTATTAGTTTGTTGGATGAAGACGGAATACATCTTAACCTAGTGTCCGCACCATCCTTGCCAAAACCATATAATTTAGCTTTAAATAGAGTTGTTATAGGTGAAAATATTGGCTCTTGCGGTACTGCCGCATTTATTAAAAAACCTGTTATTGTTTCAGATATAAGTAAAGATGAATTATGGGTGGATTATAAGGACATCGCTTTAAAAAACAACTTAAAGTCGTGTTGGTCTATTCCTATATTATCAAAAAACAACAATGTTTTAGGAACCTTTGCTATTTATAGTAAAACTATAAGCAAACCTTCGCTAGATGAGATTAACGAGCTAAATTTTGCCGTAAGCTTGGTACATATTGCTATTGAAAAATCTAGAATTGTTGCAGAAATCAAAAAGAAAGATGAATCTTATAAAGCTTTAGTAGATCAAGCAAGTGACGCTATTGTAACATATTCTTTGGATGGAACGATACATGAATTTAATAAAGCCTCTTATAACAGTTTGGGATATACCAAAGAGGAGTTTTTAAAATTAAAAATTCAAGATTTGATTGTTGGCGATTTAATTATGTATCCTGAAGTTTTAAAAAAAATAGTTAAAGGGGCATCTGTCATTTTTGAAAGACAGCTAATACGTAAAGACAAATCTGTATTAAATGTAGAAATATCTGCAAAATTACAAAAGGAAGGTCGAATACTTAGTATTGTTCGCGATGTTACTGAGTCACAAAAGAATCTTAGAGAAATAAAAAAGGAAAAAGAGTTTTCATCAAGCCTTTTAATAGGCATGCGCGAAGGCTTGGTAGTAATTAATTTGGACTCTGAAATAATTAGGGTAAATCCTTCATTTTGTGAAATGACGGGTTTTACTGAAAAAGAATTAATAGGAGTTAAGCGCCCATTTCCATATTCGCCACCTGAATTAAAAAAGGAAAATGATGGGCGTTATAAATTATTGCTCCAAGATAAAAATGCAAGTGAGTATGAAAATACGTACATGCATAAAAGCGGTAAGCGTTTTCCGGTTCATGTTTCAATTTCCAGTATTTATGACGAGAATGGTGTGAAAACGGCAAATTTCTCTACAGTGCAAGACATCACCGAACGAAGGGAAGCAGAAATAAAACTACAAGAAAGCGAAAAGTCATTATTAGTTGCGCAAAAATTAGCTAAAATTGGCAGTTATTATATTGATGTAAAAACTCAAATAATACAAGTTTCATCTTCTCTTAGGGAAATAGTAGGAATTGATTTAATGAGCGAGCCAACACTTGATCTATGGAGAACGATAACTCATCCAGAGGACACGCCTATCAATCAAAAGATGCTTGAGAAAAGCATGAAAACAGGCGAAAAATTTGATTTAGAGTATAGAATTATAACTAAAAACAAGCAGGAATTAAAGTGGATTCATGGTATAGGTGAAGTAACTCTTGTTAATGGAGGGGTTATCAATTTTTTTGGTACCATCCAAGATATAACGGAGCGGAAAATAGCAGAAAACAAAATAGCAAAAGCTAATGAAGAACTGAAAGAGGCCAATAAGCAGCTGAACGTTTTGCGAAATCAATTGGAGCAAGAAAACGTTTATCTTAGAAACGAGTTAGACTTGGTGTTTAACTATGAAGAAATGGTTTATGGAAGTGAAGAATTTAGCGGCATACTTAGTGAGGTTGAAAAAGTAGCACCAACAAATGCCACCGTATTATTGTTAGGAGAATCTGGCACTGGAAAAGAATTGTTGGCCAGAGCCATACATAATAATAGTTCGCGTAATAATAAACCCTTAATAAAGGTTAACTGTTCTGCCATTCCAAGAGAGTTAATAGAAAGTGAATTATTTGGACATAAAAAAGGATCATTTACAGGTGCCATTAATGATAAAATTGGAAAATTTGAATTAGCAGATGGAGGTACTTTATTTTTGGATGAAATAGGTGATTTGCCATTGGATATGCAACCCAAAATCTTAAGATTTCTGCAAGAAGGAGAAATTGAGGTTGTTGGAGGTACTTCAGGATTAAAAAAATTAGATGTTAGAATTATTTCAGCAACGAACCGAAATCTTAAAGAAGAGGTTGATAAAAAGCAATTTAGGGAAGATTTATATTTCCGTCTGAATGTGTTTCCTATAGAAGTGCCTCCATTAAGAAAACGAGTTGACGACATTCCTTTATTGGTTGAGCACTTTGTTGACAAGTTTAATAAGGCTTACGGAAAAAACATCAAATTCATAACAGATGAAGCCATGAGTAAGCTTAAATCCTATAAATGGCCTGGTAATATTAGGGAACTCGAGAATTTAATAGAACGGGCTTCCATATTATCAACCAGTACCACATTAATAATTCCAGGTTTTGAATCTTCAACACAAAAGGCAAAACCAATTAAGAATAAAAATTTAACTCTTGATGTTGCCCAGCGCAATCATATTCTTCAAGTATTGGAGCAAAGTAACTGGAAAATAAGCGGACCTGAAAGCGCGTCTGCCTTATTGGGCTTAAAGCCAAGTACACTACGCGATAAAATGGCTAAATTGGGAATTTCAAGGCCTTGATAGGTGGCGGTATTCCGTGACTATTGTAATTTTTGTTGAAAAATGCACGGTATTCCGAGAGGTCCAAATTTCATAAAATTTTATGTCAAAAAATAAGTGTCTTGTTATGAGTAGTTTAAAATTTATTTTCACTCAAAAATAAATTTTGGTACTTCAATTGAAATTAGTTTTTTAAAATATTGTTAATGGAAGACGGAATAGGGACAGACCATATTAAATTTTGGGTAGACGAAAATATCATCTATTGTAAAGTATCATGTGGTTTTGATATAAATTATTCTAAACTTGAGATAGAAAAATTATTTATAGAAGCCATCTCTATTTTATCTGATGGTAGTTATAAGCCCATCTTATTTAATTTTGAAGAGTTAAATAATTTACATTCTAAAAAGCTATTTAGATTTATAAATAATAGCACCGAAATTAAAAACATCGTACTCTCCAAGGCATTTATAGTTAGTAACTACTACTTAAAACACCTTTTTTCATTCTATGTAATGTTTAGTAATTCTATTTTACCAATTACTATTTTTAATGGAAAAGAAATGGCCGTAGAATTCTGTAATAAAAATAATTTATTTTTTAATGCAGTCAGACATGATAATTAATATGGCGTAGGTTATTAGGATTTAAATTCCACGACTTACAAATTGCGTGAAGTAGTGCTTTAACGTGATGTTGATTGGAATCACTCAGGTTTCCAAAACTTTGCAGCAAATTTTAAAAGGGCATTTTTATCAGATTCAATACCTAGTTTTCTTATGATTGCTGCTCTCTGTGCTTCGATGGTTTTTTCGGATAAAAACAGCATGTTGGCAATCTCCTTTGTGGATTTTTGTTGTGCAACTAATTCAAATACCTTCTTTTCTGAAAAAGTTAATTTATCTAAAGCTTCACCTTTTAAATAGTCGATATCGGTTTCGAGATCGAATCTTAATTTATGACTGTGATAGATGTCATTTTTCAATAAATGATTGATACAGTCTTTTAATTCTTCTAAGGCATATTGTTTTAATAGGTAAGCATTGATTGCTAGTTCTTGCGCTTTTTTAAAAATACTTTTTTCTTTATGTGAGGTTAATAATATAATTTTTGTGGGCAGTTGATGCAGTCTGATGTTTTCAGAGACTTCTATGCCGTCCATTCCTGGCATATTGATATCCAGAACTACAAAATCAGGCTTTAGCTTTTTTATGGCATTCCAAGCATCTGAACCGTTGTTATGGCTTTCTAAAACAACATGCCCCATTCCTTCAAGAACAACCTGTGTGCCTAATATTGAAAGTGGAAAATCATCGGCAATTACAAAATGCATAATTCATATATTTATTTTGGAATAGATATTTTAATTATCGTTCCCGTGTTATCCGATTTAAATTGAACCGTACCATTTATAAATTTGGCGCGTTCGGTGATGTTTAATAACCCGAAGCAGTTTCCTTTTTCCAGCATTTTATCTGCGTCAAACCCTTTACCGTTATCCTTTACTTCTGCGTAAACAAACTTAGAATCTTCGGTTATGACAATTTTGCCAGCCAAGGCATTGGCATGCTTCATCATATTGGTTGTTGCTTCTTGGATTATTCTGTACAGTTGTAATTCTACTGTCGTGCTTAATGTTCCAGTATAGTCTATGTCTGAAGTAAGCAAAAAGCTATGTTGATTTTGGGCTCGGTCTGTTAACTGTTCTATACTCTTTTTTAACCCCAATCTGTCAAATAAAGTAGGACTGAGGTTTCTACTAATATTTCTCACTTCTTCTAGAATAGTATCAATTTTTTCTTTTAATTTAAAATTATTGCTTTCAAGGGCATATCGTAAACTAACAAGTTCATTACCGACGCTGTCATGTAAATCGGTAGCAATTCGTTTGCGCTCATCTTCAGTTTTGCTCAACAATTGAGAGGTGAAGTTTTCGGTTAAAGATTTCTCTCTTAATATGCTTTTATTTTTGTTCCAGATCATAAATATTAAAAATATCAAAATCAGGAATACGGCACCGACTGCTAAAACGATAATCATGTTCCTCTGCGCCTCTAGCTGATTCTCTTGTAGTAATATTTTTTTCTCTTTTCGTTCTGTTTCAAATTTCCGTTCTAACTCAAATAGTTTTCCTTTTATTCTCTCTGCCGATTCTTTGTCTTGATTGTCCAATAAATAACCAGCGTAGGTATGTGCCTTTTTATAATCTCCTTGCTTAGAATAATAATCAAATAGCGCCGTGCCCAATTGGATCAAGTATTGTGTGTTAGGCTCTTCGTCTGCTGCTATTTCATTATAAAACTCTTCAGCTTCTTGTGGGTTTTTTAAAGGCTTGTTAAAAAGATCGGCATACAATATTTCTTGAAAAAGTGTTCTCATTTGAAGATCGGAACTGTTGCTTTGATCCGTCATTTCCCTAGCTATTTTCAAATAATCCAGGGCTTCATTTTCCTCCCGTTGCGCAATATGTTTAAATGCCAAAAGTTGATTTAAAATGGACAAGTGATAGTTATTAATATCTGGATATGATTTGGCTTGTATGGCCATGGAATCAATATAACGGATGGCACTTATGGTATCATTTCTCATTACGTTTAAATGAACGTACAGTGAATATGCCGAGAAGGTAAGCGATTTGCTTTCTTGCTCTTTAACTATTTGCAGGCCTTTTTGTAAGTTTGCTTCAGCTTCGTTATATGCAGATGTTTGCATAAAAATGTTGTGAAGCAGTAGATAAACAGTCCCTTGATTGAGGATGTCTCCTATTTCTTCAAAAATGCCTAATGCGGCAATCAGGTATTTTTCAGTAGCCTCAAAATCTCGGAGTAGGGTATGGTTTTGCGCTAGTGCAAAGTTCGAAAATCCAATCATTTGCTTATGTGATTTAGATTCTGGAGCTATTGCAATGGCTTTTTCAAACCATTCAGAACTTTGAATTAAATTATGTTTAAAGTAACTTTGAGTGCCTAGATAATAGCATAAGTTAGTTTGAGATTCTCCACTAATCTTATCTTTATAGGTGTTATAGAAATTTAGATTGGTACTGAAATAGAGACTGTCAAATTTTATATTCCTATCCAATACATTTCCATACGCCATTAAATATAGCGCGGCATCTTCATAGTTTTTATTTTCTAGTCGATTGTTGAAATAATATAACGCACTGTCTTGATAAACTTTATTGCTATAGTTTGCACCATTACTTAGCCATTTGTAGGCGGGAAGACTGTCTTGATAAGCAGTTTGAGCTTTTTCCGACCTTTTAATTTGTATTTCTTTAGAAGAATTATTACAACTAATACATAGCATAAGGAATACAGCGACAACAAAAAGGGCAGGTAGGTTTTTCATATAAGAGACATTATTATCCATTCTTTTTTTATTTCGATTTCACAAAATGGATTTGGCCAAATATATAGATATATTATTATTGACTATTATAGAATAGTACGAAAAATCGTTAACTGTTCCATTTCACTTAAAAAACTTTAATAAGCTTAGTGTATCGATTACAATTTCATTGATTTTTTTACTAGATACCAGTTGCTATTGCCACTTGTAACTTTAAAACTATTAGCCAACCAACGATCCCTAGGCGTTGGCTGAGCTAATAAGTTACGGTATATTATGCATAGAGGTAAACCGTACCTAGTTTCTTCAACATGCTTCATTTTACAGGTTTTTTTGTTTAGCTTTATTTCTAAACATAATACACGCTACAATTAATTCAAAGGCACATGATTGCAAGGTCATTTGATTGTCGCTTGTGCCGTAGCGATCATGACAGGTGTTATTTATGCGGGTCTTTTTAAAATATTTTATTTCTATCTCCTTGGTTTATGAATTGAAAAACAAACTTCAGCTAAATGCTTGAGTTTGCTTTAAGGGTTAACCCTATTTCTTTAAGAGTAGTTACATTGAACGCGTTGGGTTATTAAGAAGAGGCATTTTAAGGTCTAGGCGATCCTATTTTTTTTATGCTTGTAACTAGGTCGATTTAGAGTATGAAATATTTATTATATATCTATAAACCACGATATAACCACGACATAACCACGGCATAACCACGGCATAAATTTTCCGATATAATTTAGTGTCTTTATGAAGGAGAGATCTCGCTTTACTGAAATTGTGGATGGTTATTTGTGGGGCGAGGCTTTAAGCTATAAGTTGTATTTAGCAGTGCCTCTTGTATTGCCTAGAAATTTTGTTGAAGACTCCTTTAGTGTGAGCCTTAACAGTTTACCAATTGGATTGGAATGGGAATTGGTTGTTATGGGGATTCGGTATCATCAGGAGGTTGATGGGGTGATGTATTTGTTACATGTTAAGGATGGGGCTGGGATTTCTTTGTTTTTGATTAAGCATTAAGCAGGTTATTTATCTCGCAAACTTGACCGCTGGCAAGGAGGGACTCTAAGGCACAAAGTTGGTTTTCTAGTATTTATGAAAAGGAATACAATAAATTAAATGTTTCTCAAAGCATTAAAAAATTATAGATTTTAAAATTTCTTGCTACGGACCTACCTAGATGCAGAGAGGTGTGCGAATGTCTTTCTAAGTTTTCACGCAGATTCGCTGAGGTGCGTGGAGATTTATTGAGAGGTTTTAATTAAAAATTAAAAATTAAGAAATAGGAAAAAAGAGAATAGAATATAAGGTATAGACTTAAAACATAGGCTTTAATTAATAATGGTTTGGAGATTTGTTATCTGAGATGCAAAGCAAAAAAAACTGAGCCATGGCAACATGGCTCAGTTTTAACATAATGACTTAATCTATCTAATTATCCTGTATTTATTATATATAAATAGTTATTTTTTAGGATACCAAACTTTTGAAGTCCCCAGAGTTCCATTAAAGGCAAAAGGGGCTTCCTTATAATAATCAATAGATACGGGTGATCCCAAATCGCTTCCAAAATCGAGGCAGTCGTTGGCCGTAAAAACCAATGGTGCAGTAATTGGTACTTGTCCTTTTGCGACCTCTTTTCCATTTACTTTAAGAGAAACATCCATTGAAGATCCTGGCTTTGGAGAATTCAATCTGGAAACTACTTCTATTTTAACTTCACCTGTTGGAAGTTTAGTTTTAGATTTAATTTGAGTTCTATTAATCTCAAAAAGGTTGTATTCATACATTAAGTATCCATCTTTTACATAGCAGGTAAGACCACCAGAAAAACCACCAAGGGCGTATAACACACCACTTGCATTTTCGGGAACAGTAATTTCCATGCTCACATTATTGTCAAACTTACCTAGTTTAGGTGCTGTAAATTCTGGCATGCGCTCTATTCTACCTATGAAAGTCCAATCGGTATAAGGTGTTGCCGGTGCATCTTCTGGATGGTAAACTACAGACCATAGACCTCCACCAATGGGAAGGTTTTTGTTTTTGGCAGATTCTACCAAGAACATATTCTTCATTTCTGCCAGCTTCGCTGGATTCTTTTTGGCTAGATCGTTAGCTTGGCTCCAATCTACCTCAATATTGTATAACTCCCAAGTATCGTTTTCGGGATTCCAAGTAGCTGCACCTGCTGGAAGCCCGGGAACCCATGGGTTTCTAATACCGAATGCCGAAGCAAACCAACCGTCATAATAAAGTCCACGGCTTCCCATGATGTCAAAAAACTGCATTTTACGTGTGCCTTCAGCTTTTGGATTGGCGAAAGTGTAATCCATGCTCACTCCATTAATTTGATCTTGAGGAAAACCATTTACTACTTTAGGCTCCTCAATATTCACGGCTTCGTATATTGTTGGTACTATATCAATCACGTGATGAAACTGTGGTCGTGGGGTATTGTCGTGCTTAATATTTTTTGGCCAAGAAATAGCCATAGGTTGACGCGTACCACCAAAGTGTGCTGCAATCAATTTTGTGGATTTGTAAGGTGTAGAACCTGCCCAAGCCCATCCAGCATTGTACATGTTATCTGTTTTTGGTGACCCTAATACGTCCAAACCTCCTAGTTCATCCAAAGCATCAATATGCTGTTGGATAGTGGTTGGAATGCCATTTTGTGCCAACAACTCGCTGATACTTCCGTTTTGACCTTCTGCCGAAGAGCCGTTATCGCCCCAGATATAGAAAATCAGGGTGTTATCAAGCTTGCCTTGTTTTTCGATTTCATCAATAAGCAATCCGGCGTTGTAATCGGTGTGTTCAGCAAATCCGGCAAAAACTTCCATTAATCTGCTTTGAAAAGGTCTTTCGGACTCTGGAATAGCGTCCCATCCTGGCATCGTTTCATTTCGCACAGTCAATTTAGCGTCTTGTGGAATCCATCCCAGTTCTTTTTGTCTTTTAAAGACTCTCTTACGGTACTCATCCCAACCATCATCAAATCTATCTTTATACTTATCAGCCCATTCTTTGGCTACATGGTGCGGTCCATGAACAGCCCCGGGCGCCCAATACATAAAAAAGGGTTTATCTGGGGAAAAAGCCTGTTGTTCTCTCAACCATTTTATGGCATCTTCGGTAATGTCTTCTGTAAGGTGGTAGTAGTCGTGACCTTGTGTGGTATGAGGATGCTCAACAACAGTGGTGTTTCTAACCATATGTGGCTCATATTGTGATGCTTCTCCTGCAAGAAAACCGTAAAAATATTCAAAGCCATAGCCGGTAGGCCAATAATCAAAAGGTCCTTTGGAAGTCGTTAATTCAGCAGGCGTATTGTGCCATTTTCCAAAGGCTGAAGTGTTGTAGCCATACGCTTTTAAAACTTCAGAGACGGTAGCTGATGTTTTAGGAATTGTTCCATTAAACCCGTCCCAATCGTTGGCGAGTTCAGCAATCTGACCGTTTCCTACAATGGTATGATTCCTACCTGTAAGGATGGAAGCACGAGTTGGAGAACACATTGCGGTAGAATGAAAACGATTATAGGAAATTCCCATATTAGCAACTCTGCTTAAATTTGGTGTATTTATTTCACCGCCATAGGTTGAAGGTGTGCCAGGTCCTGCATCGTCAATCAGAACAATGAGAATGTTGGGAGCGTCTTTCGCCAGACGATCTGGGGCTACTCTTTTATTATAAGTGGAGGTCTGCATAGTAAGTCCAGCCTCACTCGCTGAAGGCGTTGGAGGGAAAGGCAATACGTCTTGAGCGTGGACAAAGCCTGTCGCAAAAAAGAGGATGGAAGTGGTCAGAATTGTTGAAAAAACACTTTTGAGTTTCATGATATCGATGGATTAATTTTTAAAATATGTGTCTAAAATAAGTGTCTTGCGCGTATTATATAAGTTTAATACCGTTACTTAACGGTTACATATTAAAATAAAATAACGTCATGAAAGAACTTGGTCTTTTGATGAAAACAAGAAAATAGGAAGGTTTTTTCT
>Ga0209075_1000158_pt1 | contig 59599 bp, 52 predicted proteins | sample Stecom2011_FD_187523 | JGI IMG/M metagenome (GOLD analysis project Ga0209075, IMG submission 187523) | Agricultural soil microbial communities from Utah to study Nitrogen management - Steer compost 2011 (SPAdes) (version 2) | ecosystem: Environmental > Terrestrial > Soil > Agricultural land...
ACCCTATCGGCTAAAGGTTATGAAACTGCCTATAAAAGTGCCATGGATCATTTTAATGCCATCCATAATTTAGTAACCGTTTATGCACCAGATCAAATAGAACTAGCTTTAACCTCAGAGGATGTGAGACGAATTGTTGCTTCTGGAAAAAAAGTAGCCATGATTGGGGTTGAAAATGGCTATCCAATAGGTCTAGATATCAAAAATGTTGAGAAATTCCACAAGTTGGGAGCGCGCTATATGTCTTTAGCGCATAACGGCCACAGCCAGTTAAGCGATAGTCATACGGGAGAAGTAGATGATATTTGGTTGAACAAAGGCTTAAGCGATTTAGGTAAAGAAGCTGTTGCAGAAATGAACCGTTTAGGAATCATGGTCGATGTATCTCATCCTTCCAAAGAAGCGATGAAACAAATGATAAAACTAAGTAAAGTGCCAATTATTGCTTCACATTCAGCTGCCAGAGCGTTAAGTGATGTTAGTAGAAATCTGGATGATGAACAACTGCTATGGTTAAAAGAAAATGGCGGCGTCATACAAGTGGTTGCTTTGGACGAATTTGTAAATGCCAAGAAAAAGGCGACCAGAGATGGTGAAATATTAAGCATTCAAAAAGAAGTTGCAGATTCTTTAGGTCTTAAATGGTATGCGTCTATAGACGAAGTTATGGTGCTGGAACCACAAGAAAGAGAAACTTTCTTTGGTTATTATAGAAATATCATGGACTTAGCCAATGCCAAAGCGAATAAAATTGAAGGCTTCCCTCCCAACGTCAATGTCTCAGATTTCGTGGACCACATAGACTATATTGTTGATAAAATTGGTCTTGAACATGTAGGCATTAGTAGCGATTTTGATGGAGGTGGCGGAATTGAAGGTTGGAACGATGCTTCAGAAACCTTTAATGTCACTTTAGAATTGGTAAAACGAGGTTATACCGAAGAACAAATTGGAATGATCTGGAGCGGAAATTTGCTGCGTGTATTGGACAAAGCCCAAGCTTATGCTGATTCCGTAAAATAATTAGGAAGATTATATAATTAAAAAAAAGAGAGCCATTAGCTCTCTTTTTTTTTGTTATATCTATTTGTTTAATAGGCTAATAAATCTTTTAAAGCTGCTTCAAACTTCCCTTTAGCTAAATATTGGCTTTCCAATTGATTAATAAAAGGAATTGGGGTTTCCATACTGGCCACACGCTTTACAGGCGCATCCAAATATTCAAAACAGTTTTCCATAATCATAGAAGAAATATCTGAGGCAATACCCCCAAATAAGGAATCTTCCTGTAAAATAATGGCTCGCCCTGTTTTCTTAACCGAAGCATAAATAGCTTCAACATCCAAAGGTTGCAAAGTTCTTAAATCCAATAAGTCCGCTTGAATATCAGGGTTTTTATCAAGTGTTTCTAAGGCCCAATGTACGCCTGCTCCATAAGAAATAATGGTCACCTGGTTTCCTTCTTTTAAAAGTGAGGCTTTCCCAAAAGGCAAGGTAAAATAGTCTGTTGGAACTTCTTGTCTAATACTTCTATACAAGGCTTTGTGTTCGAAAAACAATACGGGATTTGGATCGTTTATCGCCGTTGCCAATAAGCCTTTGGCATCCATAGGAAATGCTGGATAGACTACTTTTAAACCAGGGGTTTTTGTAAACCAGGCTTCGTTGGTTTGCGAATGGAAAGGTCCAGCAGCAACGCCAGCGCCACAAGGCATTCTAATAACCACATCGGCTTCTTGATTCCATCTGTAATGCGATTTTGCCAAATAATTAACCACCGGATTAAATCCTGAAGTCACAAAATCGGCAAATTGCATTTCTACCACACTCTTCATTCCTGCAATAGACAAGCCCATTCCGGTTTCTACAATGGCCGATTCACAAATAGGTGTATTTCTTACACGGTCTTTTCCAAATTGTTCTACAAACCCTTCAGTTATTTTAAAAACACCTCCATATTCTGCCACATCCTGACCCATAATAACTAGGTTGTCATGCCGCTCCATAGACTGTCTTAAGCCTTCAGAAATAGCATCTATTAAACGTATCTCTTTAGTTTCTGAGTTTTTTGCAACTTCTTTATAATCAAATGGTTTGTAAACATCATTTAATTCATCACTTTCATTAGCGATAATGGTTTCTTCCTCGAAAGCCATATGAAGATGTTCATTGATTTCTTGTATAAATTCCTCTCTAAAAGAAGCTTCTTGACTTTCACTTAAAATCCCTTCCTCCCTAAGATAGGTTTGAAAGTTTTCCAAAGGGTCCTTTTTAGCCCAAGTATCCATTAAATCCTGTGGCACATATTTGGTACCACTAGCTTCTTCATGCCCACGCATTCTAAAGGTTTTAAATTCTAACAATACAGGACGAGGACGGTTTCTAATGCTTTCTGCCAAATCCCTTACTTTGGTATACACTTCAATAATATTGTTTCCGTCAATGATATGGGATTCCATTCCGTAACCTAATGCACGATCTGCAATATCCTTACAATTATATTGTTCGTTTGTTGGTGTAGATAAGCCGTAGCCATTATTCTCAACACAAAATAGAACTGGTAATTGCCAAACGGAAGCCACGTTTAAAGCTTCATGAAAATCACCTTCACTAGTACCTCCTTCTCCTGTAAATACAGCGGTAACTTGGTTTTTATTCTGCAATTTACTTGCAAGGGCAATGCCATCTGCAACTCCTAATTGCGGGCCTAAATGTGAAATCATTCCCACAATCTTGAACTCTTGGGTTCCAAAGTGAAAAGACCGATCTCGACCTTTAGTAAAACCATTGGCTTTTCCTTGCCACTGACTGAATAAGCGATGTAACGGAATGTCCCTAGATGTAAAAACACCTAAGTTTCGGTGCATGGGTAAAATATATTCATCTTTATTTAAAGACATGGTTACTCCAACAGAAATAGCTTCTTGGCCAATTCCTGAGAACCATTTAGACACTTTTCCTTGACGTAATAGAATGAGCATTTTTTCTTCTATCAATCGAGGTTTCAACATATTTCTATATAATTCCAGTAACTTATTAGAATCTAGATTTGTCTTGTTGTATTGAATTTCTGTAGGTTTAGACAGCATAGTACTCATGAAAAAAATATTTGTCAAATATACTACTTATTGTGCATTTCAATTGTTAATCTTAAAATATTTAGTGTGCAAAACTTTATAATGTTTTCGTACATTTGTAAGACACACTTATTAAAATAATCTCTTATGAATAATATACCTAGCGTTAATTTAAACGATTTTACCTCAGGCGATCCTGTTCGAAAACAAAAATTTGTGGATGAAATAGGGAAAGCCTATGAAGACATAGGCTTTGTTGCCCTAAAAGGTCATTTTTTAGACGACACTTTAGTGGATAAGCTATATAGTGAAGTAAAACAATTCTTTTCTCTTCCTGTTGAAACCAAAAGAAAATATGAAATTGAAGGTATTGGTGGGCAAAGAGGCTATATCTCTTTTGGAAAAGAAAGCGCAAAAGGAAAAAAGGAAGGCGATTTAAAAGAGTTTTGGCATTTTGGACAATTTGTTGAAAACAATCCAAAACTGGAGGCAGAATATCCTAAAAATGTAGAAGTTAAAGAACTTCCTGAATTCAATAAAACCGGAAAGGAAACCTATAGAATGTTGGAGAAAACCGCTAAATATGTATTGCGTGCACTGGCCTTGCATTTAGGCTTGGAAGAAACCTATTTCGACAATTATATACATAATGGAAACAGCATTTTAAGACCTATCCACTACCCTCCTATTTTGGAAGAACCTAAAAATGCAGTTCGAGCAGCTGCACATGGAGACATCAATCTCATTACATTGTTAATGGGCGCTCAAGGACGTGGTTTGCAGGTGCAAAACCATAACGGCGAATGGCTGGATGCCATTGCAGAACCAGATGAATTAATGATAAATGTTGGCGACATGTTGTCCAGACATACCAATAACAAATTAAAATCTACCATCCATCGAGTTATCAATCCACCTAGAGAGCTTTGGGGAACTTCACGTTATTCCATACCATTTTTTATGCATCCTATTAGTGATATGAAATTGGATGTTTTGGAAAGCTGCATAGACGATAATAATCCAAAACAATTTGAAGATATTACTGCTGGCGAATTCCTAAATGAACGACTAATTGAATTAGGTCTTATTAAAAAATAAGTTTTTAAAAACAGTTTAACCAGAATTTAAATACTGGCTGAAACTGTTTACTGAGACTGTGAACTAAAAACCATGGATTTACAAGACCAATTAAAGAACCTCTTTCCAGACCACACTCCAGACCCTTCTACGGATAAAAATCCTGATGAAGCTACTGGTTTATGGATTCAAGACGAGCCGATACTTTGTAAATATGAAAAACGAAAAGGAAAACCCATTACCATTCTAGATGGGTATACGGGAGCTGTTGAAGACTTTAAAGCCCTGGCCAAAGAAATTAAAACAACTTTAAGTGTTGGGGGAAGTTTTAAAGATGATAAAATTATTATTCAAGGAGATTATAGGGATAAAATAATGGAAATCCTCAAGGAAAAAGGATTTCAAGTGAAACGTGTTGGTGGATAATGGATCGTAAAATTTTACATATTACAAACGGGGCGATTCTAACAAATTACTTACACGACCTCGATATAGCCGGAGATATACTAACCTGGCAGGAAATGTTATGTGAAGGACCTACAACCAGCGCCATTGATAACAAGGAGTTTTATAAAAAAAGAAAGGATTTTTTAAACAAATTTTATCAGATAGAAATCAACGAGTCCGAGGTTAAAGAAGAACTGCATATTTTAAACGATTTAGACGCCTATCAAGAAGTCGTTCTTTGGTTTGAATACGATTTGTTTTGCCACATCAATCTGCTGGCTGTTATTAATCTATTACATGAAAAACAAGTAAAGCTTCCACTCTATTTGGTTTGTAGCGGAAGAGTTAAAGGAGAAACCGATTTAAAGGGTCTGTATGAATTAGCACCAAACCAACTATTGGAACATTATAAAAATAAAGTAAAATTAACTAAGGACGATAAAGAGCTAGCAGTTTCCTTATGGCATATTTACTGCGGCCAAGATCACAATTTATTAAAGCCCTATATTGTTCAAAAATCATCGTTTAAATATTTAAGCAATTGCTTAAAAGCCCATTTAGAACGTTTTCCTAATTTAAAATCTGGATTAGGAGTTTTGGAAGAAAACATCTTGTCCCTAATTAAAGAAAAAAACATCAGATCCAAGAACCAGCTTATGGGTTACATCTTAAATTATCAGGGTTATTACGGGTACTCGGACATGCAAATCCAGAGACTTATCCGTTTACTAAAAATCTTCTATACAGAAGAGGCTAATAAAATTACATTAAATAGAAAAGGTTATGAAGCCTTGATAGGTAGCTACAATTTTTCGCGTGAAATCAATAACAACCTCATATATGGAGGTGTTAATCGTTTGGATTTTTCATATTGTAGCAAATCAAATAAATTAATTAAAACATCATTAAATGTCAATTAAAAATTCAGAATTAATATTAAATCCAGATGGTAGTATTTATCATTTAAATTTGAAACCAGAAAACATAGCACACGATATTATTCTTGTTGGAGATCAAGATCGGGTAGAGAAAATTAGCAAGCACTTTGATAGTATTGAGTTTACTACTCAAAAACGAGAATTTAAAACCCATACAGGAGTTTACAAAGGCAAACGATTAACCGTTATATCAACAGGAATAGGTCCCGACAACATAGATATTGTTTTAAACGAATTGGATGCTTTGGCAAATATCGATTTTAAAACTAGAAAGCCAAAGGACTCACATGCCATTCTAAATTTTATAAGGGTGGGCACTTCTGGCTCCTTGCAGAAAGAAGTACCAATAGATGCTTTTGTAATGAGCACCTATGGCTTGGATATTAATGGCATGCTTCATTTTTATAAGATTGATGAGATCGTACATCCAGATATAGAAAATGCATTTATTCAACATACCAATTGGAGCGCACATAAAGCCCGACCAATTGTTATTAAAAATAGTAAAAATCTTGAAGAAAAATTCGATAGTGACCTAATACACAAAGGCCTAACAGCAACAGCAGGTGGTTTTTACGGGCCTCAAGGCCGTGTTTTAAGATTGCCTCTGCAAGATCCTAGCCTCAATCAAAAAATGGATAGTTTTAATTATGAAGGTTTAAAAATTACCAACTTAGAAATGGAAACCTCGGTTATCTATGGCCTGTCTAAACTACTTGGTCATCAAGCACTTTCCCTGAATGCCATTATTGCAAATAGAGCTACAGGCGAATTTAGTAAAGACCCGAAGGCGGTAGTTGATAGATTAATAACTTACACCTTAAATAAATTAGTGTAAACCATTTTTAATTCCTGCATCAGGAATACAAATCAAAAACATTTAAATGAAAACGATTCATATTGGAGGAGTTCCAGAGCATTTTAATTTAGCTTGGTATTTAGCCTTAAAACAAGGACTTTTTAAAGAAGCCGGCATCAATTTAAGGTGGGACGATTATCCTAGCGGAACTGGAGCCATGGCTAAAGCGCTACGCAAAGGGAATATAGACTTGGCTGTTATTTTAACCGAAGGGATTATTAAAGATATTATTGATGGAAACCCAAGTAAAATCATTCAAACGTTTGTACAAACTCCTTTAATCTGGGGAATTCATGTAGCCGAAAATTCAAAATATAAAACCATTGAGGAATTAAAAGGCACCAAGGCTGCAATAAGTCGTTATGGTTCTGGATCGCACTTAATGGCTTATATACATGCAAAAAACAATAATTGGGACTTGGATAAAGATTTGAATTTTGAAGTTATTAAAGACCTCGATGGCGCTGTTGAAGGTTTAACCCAAGGCAAGGCAGATTATTTTATGTGGGAAAAATTTATGACCAAACCTTTGGTCGATCAGGGAGTTTTTAGGCGTATTGGGAACTGTCCAACCCCATGGCCATGTTTTGTAATTGCTGTTAGAAATGAGTCCCTGGAGCTATATCGAGATGAAATTAAGGTCATTCTAGACATCATTAACGAAATGACGCTCGGGTTTAAAGATATTCCTGACATTGATAAGACCATTGCCAAAAGATATGATCAAAAAATTGAAGATGTTCAGGAATGGTTATCCTTAACACAATGGTCTCAAAACTCCATAGATGAAGAAACGGTCTCTACGGTTCAAAAACAATTAATGAGCACCAATATTATTTCGGAATCAATGGATTATAAAGATTTAGTGACCGATATTTAATCCATGTTTTTAACATAAATGTATCTTAAAATTATGTAAAAAAGCCTAGAAATCACCCAATTAAAAAACTCCATCTAAATAATTTGTTAAGAAAAGTTTAATTATTAACAACTAAACACTTAAATTTGTCCAAGATTTAGAGTTTCAAAAAAAATTGCCTATGCTTTCTACTATTACTATAGTTTTATCTTCTTTGGTTGCAATAAACTTTGTATTGCTAATTTTTAGCTGCAATAAATCTTCAAAGCGCATTGTGAAAACAGAAGAAAAGCCTGCCATAGCTATTCATGCAGAAACTACCACACAATCGGTTTCAGCCCAGCTTGCTCCAACAGGGAGTTAGTTTTACTAAAATGTTTGTTTCCAAACCAATAACCTCGATTGGCGCTTAACGGAGATGGATGACCCGATTCCAACACCACATGCTTTTTCTTATCAATTAATTTCGCTTTCTTTCTAGCAAAACCACCCCAAAGTAAAAACACCACTTGCTCTTTTCTTTCACTAATTTGCTTAATTACAGCATCAGTAAACTGTTCCCACCCGTGATCTTGATGACTTCCTGCCTCGCTTTTTCTTACAGTTAATGTGGCATTCAATAAAAACACACCTTGCTCTGCCCATTTAGATAAATCGCCACTTTTAGGATACGGAACCCCTAAATCCTGTTCCAATTCTTTAAAAATATTTCTCAAGGAAGGTGGGTGTGCAACACCATCATGAACCGAAAAACACAAACCATTGGCCTGCCCTTCTCCATGATACGGATCTTGCCCTATAATAACAACTTTCAAATGCTTGAAATTGCAATAATTAAATGCATTGAATATTTCTTCTTGTGAAGGAAAACAGTTGTGATTGCTATATTCCTTAGCTAAAAAACCTTCTAATGTTTTAAAATAAGGTGCATGAAATTCATTTATTAAAAAAGCTTGCCAACTTTTATCGATATTTGCAGTCATTTTATATCTTCGCTTTTAAATAGGCACTAAAATAAGACTAACTTTATTCAATTTAAAATAATACGCATTTGAAAAATATTAAATTCCCAACAGCACAAACAATTTTATTACTAATTGCAGCAGCTGTGGCGCTTTTAACATGGATTATTCCAGCTGGTAAATACGATTCTCTATCCTATAACAAAGAAACAAACACCTTTACAAGAAGCAATCTGGAAAGCACTAAAACCCTCGAGGCTAGTCAGGAGACTTTAGAGAGCTTACAGATAAAAATTCCATTAGAAAAATTTACAAGTGGCGATATTTGGAAACCTATTTCCATTCCAAACACCTATCAAGAAGTAGAAGCTAGACCTCAAGGAATATTGGCCTTTTTTAAATCGCCAATTAAAGGAATTATTGCTGCGGCCGACATTATTTTTCTTGTATTGATTATTGGAGGTCTCATTGGAATCATGAATTTAACCGGAGCCTTTGATGCGGGGATTTCCTGGTTGGCAAAAGCTTTGAAAGGTCATGAATATGTGCTCATTATTTTAGTAACTACTTTGGTGGCCATTGGAGGAACAACTTTTGGTCTAGCCGAAGAAACCATAGCCTTCTACCCTATTTTAATCCCCATGTTTCTAGCTGCAAAATACGACGCTATCGTACCATTGGCCGCTATTTATATTGGGTCTTCTATTGGAACCATGTGCTCTACCGTAAACCCGTTTAGTGTGATTATTGCTTCAGATGCTGCCGGAATTAACTGGACCACTGGATTAACAGGAAGGCTGATTATGCTTGTTTTAGGAACACTTATTTGTATTATCTACATTCTAATTTATGCTAATAAAGTAAAAAAAGATCCTTCAAAATCCATTATTTATAGTCAAAAGGATCAAATTGAAGCTATTTTTGGTACTTCGGCAAATGCCACAGTGGTATTAACAACACGGCTACGTGTTATTTTATTTGTGTTTGCTCTATGTTTTATCGTCATGATTATTGGTGTATCTCAGTTAGAATGGTGGTTTCTTGAAATGACAACCGTGTTTTTTATTGGAGCCATACTTATCGGATTTATTGCAAAAATACAGGAAGCCAACTTCGTGGAAACTTTTGTAAAAGGTGCTGGAGATTTATTGGGAGTTGCCATTATTATTGGGATTGCCAGAGGTGTTTCGGTATTAATGGAAGACGGTTTTATAAGCGACACCTTATTGTTTCATTCCAGCAATATAACAGAAGGCATGAATAAAGGTCTTTTTGCCAACGTCATGCTGTTTATTTATGGCGGGCTGTCCTTCTTTATTCCAAGTTCTTCTGGAATGGCTGTATTAACCATGCCTATCATGTCTCCTTTAGCCGATACTGTAGGTTTTGGAAGAGAAATAATCGTTAATTGCTACCAATATGGCATGGGGTTATTCGCATTTATAAATCCAACAGGACTTATTCTGGCATCTTTAGCCATTGTAAAAGTGGGTTACGATAAATGGCTGAAATTTGTTATTCCCTTGGTTGTATTATTAACTATTTTAACGATGGTCGTATTAACCATTCAAGTGTATCTATAAATCAACATTTTAAGATAGTAGTTATTTTTTTGTGGAATCTAAAAATTCAAGGATTTTATTATTGACTACTTCTGCTTGATCTACAGACAAGAAATGCCCTGCATTGCTAATTGTTTCTGTCTGACTGTTTGCAATAAATTTTTTGGCATTTCTCAGGGTTTTGTCGTTATTAATCACATCATTATCACCAATTAGTACCAAAACAGGCATTTTTAAGGATTTAAAATCTCCTTTAGAAAAGGGCATCATATCTACAACAAATTTGTTGATACTGTCTTGATCCTTACCAAGGATGTATTGTTTAATATAATTTTTATTAATATTCCCCATATTACTGGACATAGATTCCAAGGTTTGCTGTACCTGCTTTTCATTAGAGGAAAAAGCGGAGATAATATTTTTAAGTAAATCAACACTCGGACGAATCCAAATAAAGGTTTGTGCCGGACTTAATAAAACCATACTCTTTATGTTTTCTTGGTTTTGTAAGGCCAAATTAACTGCCATCCACCCTCCTCTTGAGGCGCCAATTAAATGGTAAGACTTTAACTCGAGTTTAGAAATAATTTCTTGGTACCAAGCTGAAATTTGCTCGGTGCTCTCCATATCTTTTGTTTTATAGGATTTTCCAGGCTCCAAAATAAAATCGATGGCAAACACCTGATAATTTTTACTAAGCGCTTTAATATTTGGATACCACATGGTGGAACTTGAATTCATTCCATGCAATAAAACCAATGGCTCTCCAGATTCTGGACCGCTAACTATTACATGTGCAGTTCCATAAGTAGTAGGAATATATAATTCCTTAAATGAAACATCCCAAACCGCTAAAGTAGTATCATAGGCATCAAAGTATGGTTTTTTGTCTGCTGGAGGATGTGTAATATAATCTGGTTTTTTAGTATATTTTTCATATTTATCTTTACAACTTACTAGAAATAGGGTTATAAAAAGAAGGCAACAGATTTTATTTAGGCTCATGATATTTATTTAGGTTTTTCAAATTTAATTAATAATTATTTCATCAATTGTATAAGGTAGTCTATTTGTTTAAAACATAATGTTTAAATTAGCAGGCTGTTAAAACTCCTAAAAAAATAGTGTTTTTTCGAAGTAAGATACCATGATACATATTCATAATAAAACCCTTCAAGACTTAGAATTTTCAACCGTACTACATCAAGTCAGTGAATTGTGTATTACAGCTTTAGGACATGAGCATGCCTTAAAAATAGAACCCCTTAAAACTAAAGAATCTGTTTTAATAGCCTTGACTCTAACGAATGAATTTTTAGCTTCATTTTATAACGACAATCGAATTCCGAATCATGGTTTCGAAACCATAGCCAAAGAATTAAAACTTATAAGAATAGAAAACACCTATTTAGAAGCGCATAGCTTGAAGAAAATTGTAGCTATTTCCCTGACTTCTAACGAGATTATTACGTTTTTGAAAAAGTTCGAGGAATATTATCCAAAACTACACGAATATGCTTCAGAAATTGAAGTTACCAAAGTGCTTATTAATGAAATAGACACCATTATAGATAGGTTTGGGGATGTTAAAGATTCAGCCTCTCCACTACTTTTTGAAATAAGACAGGAAATTAATAAGTTAAAAGGCAAAATCAACCAAAGTTTTGCAACAGCATTAAACAATTATCATCAGTTGGATTATTTAGATGATATTAGAGAATCTGTAGTCGATAACAAGCGTGTCTTGGCCGTAAAAGCCATGTATAGACGGAAGGTTAAAGGCTCCATTATGGGAGGTAGTAAAACCGGAAGCATTGTTTATATCGAGCCGGAAACCACTTTGCAACACACCAGAGAACTAAACAATCTGGAATACGAAGAACAGGAAGAAGTTATAAGAATTTTAAAAAGTTTAACCGATTTTATTCGTCCGTTTTCCGAACTATTAAAACAATATCAAGAGTTTTTAACGGAGATGGATGTGATTTCTGCCAAAGCAAAATATGCCAAATCCTTAAATGCCATTTTACCAGAAATTAGCGAGGAAAGGGAACTGTTTTTAAAAGATGCATATCATCCATTATTGTATTTAAGCAATCTCAAAAAGAAGACTAAAACCTATCCTCAAAGTATTGAGCTTAATCAAGAAAATCGAATCATTGTCATCTCAGGTCCTAATGCTGGAGGTAAAAGTATCACCTTAAAAACGGTTGGATTGCTTCAACTTATGCTACAAAGCGGCATGTTATTACCCGTTCATGAACGCAGTAAAGTGTTTCTATTCGATAGAATTATTACAGATATTGGAGACAACCAATCCATTGAAAACCAATTGAGCACTTATAGCTATCGATTAAAACAAATGAATTACTTCTTAAAGAAGTGCAATAAAAACACCTTATTTCTTATAGATGAATTTGGCACAGGAACCGATCCCGAATTAGGAGGCGCACTTGCTGAAACGTTTTTGGAAGAATTTTATCATCGGGAAGCATTTGGTATTATTACAACCCACTACTCCAATTTGAAGATTTTAGCCAACGAATTGCCATTCATGCAAAACGCCAACATGATGTTCGACGAAATAACCCTAGAACCCATTTATAAATTAGCTTTAGGGCAAGCAGGGAGTTCGTTTACGTTTGAAGTGGCACAAAAAAACGGCATTCCTTATGGCCTGATAAACAGAGCCAAAAAGAAAATAGAAAAAGGAAAAGTACGTTTTGATCAAACCATTGCAAAATTACAAAAGGAACGCTCTAAGCTAGAGAAAACAGAACAATCCTTAAAAGTCAATGAACGTAAAAAACAAACAGAAGCCGACAAATTAGAGGAGATTAACGTAAAAATCCAGAAAAAACTAGAAAGCTTTCAAGAATTATACGATAGTAATCAACGCCTTATTTATTTAGGACAAAAACTAAATGATCTTTCGGAAAAATACTTTGAGAATGGCAAGAAGCGCGAACTAATGGACGAACTCTTTAAGGTAGTCCAAGTAGAAAATTCCAAGCGTAAAAAAGTAAGTGCCAAACAGAAAAAAGTAGAAAAAACCAAGGAGAATCAAATCAAGCAAGAGGCCGAGAAGAAGGTTGAAGTTATAAGAGAAAAGAAAAAGGAAGCCAAGAAAAAAGAAGCTTTAAAACCCCCTACTCCAAGACCAACCCTAAAAGTTGGCGATCGTGTGCGCATGGAAGACGGTCGTGCTGTAGGGAGTATTGATAGCATTGAAAAAAATAAGGCCATAGTAAATTATGGTATCTTTACCACAAATGTAAGTTTAGAGCAGTTAGAACTTGTTGAAGCATCCAAATAATATGATTGACTTAGCAAAGAACAAACAATTAATTCTTTTTGATGGGGTTTGCAATCTCTGCAACACCAGCATACAATATGTTATAAAACACGATAAAAATAATGTGTTTATGTTCGCTCCTTTGCAGGGTGAGACTGCAAAAAAAATCTTAGAGCAACATCATATAGATACGTCCAAAACAGACTCCATAATTTTATTCACTAACAACCAGGCCTTGTATTTTAAATCGACAGCTGCATTAAAAATAGCTAGTAAACTAAAGTTTCCCATAAACTTATTAAGTGTTTTTTTAGTTGTTCCAGTATTTATAAGAAATGTGGTTTATAATTACATAGCTAAGAACCGATATAAATGGTATGGAAAACAAAACGAATGCATGATTCCTACTGAAAAATTAAAAGCAAAATTTTTAAATTAGTGAGAAATTTATTTGTAAATTTATAATACATTTGAATTCTCATGAAAAACAGGAATTTATTACTCGTATTAACCTTGGTATTAATATCATCCATGGTCTACAGTCAGAAAATTGAGTATGCCAATCAAGAAAATCCTGTAAAAAATGAAGTCTCTTTTGAAATTCTACAAGTTTTAAACGGAGTATATCAATTATCTTACGAACGACATCTTTGGGATAATTTTAGCGGAGCATTAGCTTTGGGATATAAAGGAAAAGAAGGGATCGTTAAGTTATCTGGAATTGATACGGACCAACTTAAAACCGACGAGGTTTTTTATACGGGTTACCAAATAGCGCCAGAAATTAGATATTATTTAAAAAGCACTTCTAAAAACAATTTAGATGGCTTTTATTTTGGGGCCTATTTAAAATATTCAAATTATAAATCCAATCTATCTGGATCGTATATTGATGATAATGGCATTAATTATGCCTTGGAGTTCGATATGAAACTAGATATCACCTCCGTGGGTTTAATGCTTGGATACAAACTAGCAGTAACAAAACACCTGAATATCGACTTTATGATTGCTGGACCTGGTTCTGGGAATTATAATTTTGAAATTGACAATAAGAAGGATCTACCTGACGAATTCTATAGAGATTTAAACAAAGCCTTAGAAAATTACAGTATTCTAGACTTTATAAATTCAGATTTTAGATTCTCGCAAGTCGATGACAAATCTAAATTTACCGCATTTTCATTTAGATACGGAATTGCTGTTGGCTATACTTTTTAACAATCATATTTAACTATCAACTATATTTTAACAAACACTTATTTTTAAAAATCACTATGAAAAAATCATTGAAATTAATTTTTGCACTTACCCTATTAGTTATTGTTTCCAGTTGTTCCAGCATAAAAGTTTTAGATTCTTGGGAATCTGATACAGCAAGTTCTATAAAAGATAATAACATATTAGTGGTTGCTAGAACTCAAGATAAACAAGCTAGAATTGCTTTTGAAACAGCTATAGCCAATGAGTTTAGATCTAATGGCATAAAAGCAACAGAAAGTTTTAGAAAATTCCCAAACATGTTACCAGATGAAAAACTTGATGATGACAAACAAAAAGCTTTTAAATCCTTTTTAGAAAATGAAGGCTATGATGGTATTGCTGTTACTGTTGTAAAAAACAAGAGAGAATCTACCGAGACCAGTCAGGATGGTGGTTATTATGCAGGAGCTAGTTATTTTCCTAATTACTACCCTGCTTATTATGGTGGTTTTTATGGGTATTATTCAAATCCAATGTCCTATTCTACTTTTGGAAGTTATGTACCAAGCACTTATACAACTACCACAATCACAACTTTTATAGTTGAAACGGTAGTTTACGATTTAGCGCAACCAGAAGACAAACAGTTAGTTGCAGTAGTAACATCTCAAATTGAAGACCCACAGGATGTTACCAAGAACGCTAATTTATATGCTGAAAAGGTTGCCAAAAGTCTTCAAAAGAAAAAATAGTAACGACTTCCATTTCATTCTATATAATATAAAAGATCTTGAATATATTCAAGATCTTTTTTTGTTTGGTTAATTAAGTTATTGCTTTGCTAAGTATATTCCAACACCTTAATTTTATTAAACGACTTAAATAATAACACAATTTAACAGCCTTAAAATTATTTAATAAGATACATTTGCAAATTATTTTAAAATCGTTTAAATGAATGCTACCAAATATTACATTGCAGTAATCACAGCCTTTACCATTTGGGGCTTTTTTAGCGTGGTCTTAAAGTCCTTAGACGATTTTACTGCATTTGACATCCTGAGTTATCGCTCGATTTTGTCGGCCTCAATCATGTTAGTTATTACGTTGTTCTTTAGTCCAAAAATGCTTAAGAGAAACAAAGAACTATTTTTATCTTTTTCTAAAAGTATTCGATATAGAATTTTAGGAATAAATATGTTAAGCGGTTTGTTTCTGGCTTTAAACTGGTATATTTTTATTTATGTTATGAACAACGTAAGTGTAAGCGCGACCTCTTTGGCTTATCTTATTTGTCCCATTTTAACCATGGTTTTGGCTTATATTATTTTAAAGGAAAAGCTCTTTAAATTACAATGGTTTTCAGTGGTATTAAGTTTAATTGGTTGTTTATTACTTTCTCTTGGAAATATTATGGATTTGATCTATAGTATGATAATTGCTTTTAGCTATGCTATTTATCTTGTCTTACAGAGAAAAAACCAAGAAATGGATCGGTTTATCGTATTAACAGCACAATTATTTTTTGCTGTTATCTTATTGTTTCCATTTTTCATGACTTACGAATTCAATACGGTAAAAACTCCTTTTTTCTATGGGATGATTGTTTTAATAGCAGTTGTATTTACCATCATTCCCATGTATTTAAATATTTATGCTCTTAAAGGCTTGCCCTCTTCGGTAGTTGGCGTGTTTATATATTTAAACCCAATTATTAATTTCTTTCTTGCGGTTTTTTATTTTAACGAAAAAGTTAGCTTGTTGGAAGCCCTAAGTTATATACTTATATTTATCTCCATTATTATTTTTAATATTCCGGCATTAAAACATCGCATTCACAGACGTCGAGCTGCACATATTCAATAAATATTGAAAATAAAAAAGGTCTTGAAATTTGTTCAAGACCTTTTTTTTAACTTAACAACTAACCAAAAATAAATAAAAAACTTAAAATAATCTTAACTATAATAAATAGCACATTTATTTTGTAAGTGTAAACATAATCAAGTTTTTAAAAAGATAATTAAAAACTCGATGAAACGATAGAATTAATTGTTTTAAATGAAAAATATGCAGAAATTATCTTCAAAACACATCACACTAATTGAAACCAATATGTCGATTGTAGCAATTATTTTAAACTATTGAAATCCAGTTTAAATATTTGATGTAGAAAGTGTTATATGAAATATTATTCAGAGGTTAGACTTCCCCATTCTGTCCAGGAACCATCATAAACAGACAGGTTTTTATATCCTGCAAGCTCTGCTCCTAATGCTAGAACGCATGCTGTAATTCCGGAGCCACAAGAAAAAGTGAGGGCTTGATCTTCATCTGCAAAAGGACTAAACAAGTGCTTTAATTCTATTTCAGATTTTAATAGGCCGTGGTCATTCATTAGTTTTTCAAAAGGAAGATTTACAGAATTCGGAATATGACCACATCGTAAGCCTTCTCTTGGCTCTGCCTCTAAAGATTTAAATCGGTTCTCAGAACGCGCATCCATAATCAAGTGGTTTTTATCTTGGGATTCCTTTTGTACATCCATGAAAAACTTCATTAATTGTGGTTGAAGTTTTGCTTCAAAATCGCCATTTTCACCTGTATAATCATGTTTTATTTCAGTTTGAAAACCTGCTTCTTCCCAAGCGGGAAAACCACCATCTAAAACTGCGACATGTTCAAAACCAAAAGCTTTAAACAACCACCAAGCTCTCGGGCTGGAATAAACACCTTTTTCATCGTAAACTACAAGGACACTATTTTGATTGATTCCTAAATTTTGTGCTTCTGCAGTAAATTGTTTTTCAGAAGGAAAAGTAGTTGGAAATGCTGCAGAAACCTCGCTAAACTTATTTTTTAAATCGAAAAACCTAGTTGAAGGAATCTGACTTTCATTTAAACCTGTATCAGTTCCTGTAACTTTAGGAATGGTTGCATTAAGCACCACCAGATTGGGATGACCTAAATGTTTTTGAAGCCAAGCAACAGAGACAATTGGCGAAAATATTTTTAATTGGGATGTCATTCTTCTTTTTTTTTGGCCAACAAGTTAAAATAATACGTTTAGGAGTCTAAATCGAATGTTTCGCTCGGATTTTCTGGAGCTTGATAGTCCAACATGTTTTCACCATCTGCAATAATAGCACAAACCGTAGCATCTCCTGTTACGTTTACAACCGTTCTAAACATATCTAAAATTCTGTCAACCGGAAAAATAATAGCAATCCAAGCGGGATTCAACCCTACAGAATCCAATACGATGATAAGCATGACCAAACCAGCACTCGGTACAGCTGCAGAGCCGATAGATGCTAGTGTTGCCGTTAAAACCACTGTTAATTGTTGACCAAGCGTTAAATCTATCATGTGCAATTGCGCTAGAAAAACCACAGCAATAGCCTGATACATACTGGTTCCATCCATATTTACCGTTGCTCCAATTGGTAAAACAAAACTACTTATTTTTTTATTTACCCCTAAATTTTGCTCGACACATTCCATAGTTACAGGAAGCGTTGCTGCACTACTAGAAGTGGAAAAAGCTAAAGTTTGTGCCGGCCCCAATGCTTTGAAAAACCCAGCATATGGAATTTTTTTCACGAAAACTTTTAAAATAATCGGATAAATCACAAAAATCATTAATAGTAAGCCTGTTAAAACGGTTAAGGAATACCAACTTAAGCCTTTAAAAATCTCTACTACTTTTCCAATATCATCTCCGGCCATTTTACTAACTACTCCAGCCAAAAGTGCAAAAACAAAAAATGGCGCAGCTTGCATAACGATGTCAACCATTTTTAGAAACACTTCATTTATACCTTCAACAAAAACCAATACAGGTTTTGCCTTCTCTGAAGGAACAAACAATAAACAAACTCCAAAAAACACAGCAAAAAAGATGATTTGAAGCATTAAACCGTTGTTTGATAAGGAATGGAAAAAGTTGCTAGGTACAATATCAACTAGAGGCTGTAAAGGCGTTGTTCCTTTTCGACTTTCTACCGTTTCCAGCTTATCTGAGACCGAAGCTTCCCTAAGTTCACTTTTTGATAAATCTGAAATCTGTTGTGCTCTTTCAAAAAATGCCGGATCTTGTAAGTAGTTTAATCCGTCCTTGATTTGATAACCTTCCGAACTCGCCCAAATTTCATAACTAATTCTATTGTCTATTCGACTTTGTTCATCAATTAATTTTCCAGGTTTAAAGGTATTTACCAATAACAATCCTAAGGAAATTGCCATGATGGTTGTGATAAGGTAAATTCCTAAGGTTTTCCCTCCCATTCTTCCTAAAGTCGAAGGATCGCCAATATTAGCAACACCACTTATTATGGAAAACAGAACTAACGGAACAGCAATTAACTTCAACAAATTAATGAATATGGTTCCAAACGGATCAATCCAATTAATAGTAAAAGCACTCCAACCCATTGAGCTTGATAATAAAGCCCAAATGATACCGAGTACCATTCCAATAATAATTTTCCAGTGTAATGCCAATTTTTTCATATTTTCTCCCATGAAAATGGGAATTATTTTTTAATTAATAGATATTATTCTCAGTCTCTTTCAAATAAGAACAAAAATTTCTCTTTTAGCATATTTTAAACTTTAATATCCTAAAAATAAACACTTAAACAAGAGACTCTTGCTTTTGCAGGACTTGAACTAATACATTTTATTTAAAAGCCAAAAATCTGCTAAAACCAATGCTGCCATAGCTTCTACTATAGGAATGGCTCTAGGAACTACACAGGGATCGTGACGTCCCTTACCTTGCATTTCAACAATATTCCCAGAACTATCCAAGGCATCTTGCTTTTGAATAATGGTTGCCACAGGCTTAAAGGCAACCCTAAAATAGATGTCCATACCGTTACTAATTCCACCTTGAATACCTCCCGAAAGGTTGGTTTTGGTGGTTCCATCTGCATTGAACATATCGTTGTGCTCGCTTCCTCTCATTTTTGCACCACAAAACCCACTGCCATATTCAAAACCTTTTACAGCATTTATAGAAAGCATGGCTTTGCCAAGTTCGGCATGGAGCTTATCGAACACAGGTTCTCCAAGTCCAATAGGAACACCTTGTAACACACAGGTAACCGTTCCGCCAATTGTATCTCCTTGTTTTTTAATTTCTTTGATTCTTGAAATCATTCTGTCGGCTGTCTCCGCATCTGGACAACGCACGGCATTAGATTCTGTTTTGGAAAAATCTAAATCCTGATAAGGTTTTTCAAGGAAAATATCACCTACAGACGAGGTGTAGGCATTAATTTTAATATCCTTTAAAAGTTGTTTTGCAATAGCACCCGCTACAACTCTACAAGCTGTTTCTCGCGCAGAACTTCGTCCTCCTCCTCTATAGTCACGAACTCCATACTTTTTTTCGTAGGTGTAATCGGCGTGACTCGGACGATAAACATCTTTTATATGTGAGTAATCCTTAGATTTTTGATCGGTATTTTTAATATTAAAACCAATAGGTGTTCCAGTGGTAATTCCTTCAAAAACACCAGATAAAAACTCGACCGCATCAGGCTCTTTACGCTGTGTAACGATTTCGGATTGTCCTGGTTTTCTTCTATTTAACTCACTTTGAATGGCTTCTAAGTTTAAGTGTAATCCTGGAGGACAACCATCTATAATTCCTCCAATGGCTACTCCATGAGATTCACCAAATGTGGTTAATTTAAATAATTTTCCGAAGGTATTTCCTGCCATTTAGTTGCGAATAGTTGTTAGTTTTTATATCAAGTATGCTAAAATATATTTTATATTACAGAAACAAAAATTATAAGAGAGCTTCTTTAAGGATTGTTACCGGATGTTTGGCTTCTTTTTGTGTGCCATCTTTAATTTGATGCCTACAACTGGTTCCATTCGACGAAATAATTATTTCTTGATCTGCTCTTCTAATGGCAGGAAATAAAGTCTGTTCCCCAATTTGCATGCTTACCTCGTAATGTTCTTTGTCATAGCCAAAACTTCCAGCCATACCGCAACAACCACTAGGAATAATAGTTACTTTATAATTTCCAGGTAAATTCAAGACATCAAAACTCGATTTTTGATTGCTTAATGCTTTTTGATGACAATGCCCATGAAACTTAATGGTTTTAGCTTCTTTTGTGAATTGTTCAGCCTTAATATTTCCTAAACTTATTTCCTGCTGAAGAAATTCTTCAATCAAAAAACAATGATTTGCTATTTGCTCTGCAGAAACTTTATCTTCCACCAATTTTAGATATTCATCTTTAAAAGTTAAAATAGCCGAAGGTTCAATTCCTATTAAAGGGGTTTCTGGAGTGATTTTATCTTTAAAAATCACCATGTTTTTATCAGCTACTTTTTTTGCTTGTTTTAGCAAACCTTTAGATAAAAAAGCACGACCAGATTCGGCATGATCTAAAATGATGACTTTGTAATTCAATGCCTTTAAAAGCGTCAAGGCATCTAATCCTATTTGTGTGTCCAAATGATTTGTGAATTCATCATTAAATAGATAAACTTCTTTAATATAATTTTCAGCATCATACTGATTTAGTGTGCTTTTATAAAGCTCACTTAAACTTTTATTTGAAACTAATGGCAAGCTTCTTTTTGAAGCGATTCCGAAGGATTTCTTCAATAAAGACGACGTAAAAGCATTCGAAAACATAAAGTTTGTCAACCACGAAACCTTACTCCCCAATGCATTCAATTGATTGTTATAAGCAAATAATTTCGTTCTTAAAGAAACGCCGTTAGCCTCTTGATATTGATACAAAAACTCTGCTTTTAAAGTGGCTACATCCACACTACTCGGGCATTCGCTAGCGCAGGCTTTACAACTTAGGCATAAATCGAAAACCTCTTTTAGCTCTTTGTGATTGAATTTGTTCGCTTTTTCGGAGTTTGTCAAAAACTCTCTTAGCGCATTAGCTCTAGCTCTAGTAGTATCTTTCTCGTTTCTGGTTGCTCGATAACTTGGACACATGGTTCCTCCAAATTCTGGAAGTTTTCTACAATCTCCCGAACCATTGCACTTCTCAGCTTCACGAAGAATTCCTAAAGAAGCTGAAAAATCCAAAAAGGTTTTAATTTCAGGTTCTTTTCTATCAGGCACATACCGCAAATTCTCATCCATTGGAAAAGCATCAACTATTTTTCCAGGATTAAAAATATTCTCAGGATCAAAGGCTGCTTTAATGCGTTTTAGAATTTGATAATTGGCCTCACCAATCATTAATGGGATAAATTCAGCCCTTACAATCCCATCTCCATGCTCGCCACTCATGGAGCCTTTATATTTCTTGACTAAATGCGCAACATCTGTGGTTATTTTTCGGAACAAAACTACGTCTTCTTTTTTCTTTAAATTTAAAATTGGACGTAAATGCAATTCACCAGCTCCGGCGTGGGCATAATAAACAGCTTCTTGGTTATAGCTCGTCATCAGCTTAGTAAATTCACCGATGTAATTAGCCAAATCTGGCAAAGCAACCGCCGTATCCTCTATACAGGCTGCCGTTTTTTTATCGCCGATGATATTTCCCAACAAGCCCAATCCCGCTTTGCGTAATTCGATGGCTCTATCAATATCTTCGGTTTTTAGAATGGGATTTGCATAGCTTAAATTTAAACTATCAATGTCTTTTATTAGCGCAACTATTTTTAAATCTACTTCTTCTGTAGTTTCACCTTTAATTTCACACATTAAAATAGCTTGAGGATCACCCTCAATAAACTGCCTGTTTTCTTGCTGTGTTTTATTATACTTGGTTAGATCCAGAATGGTTTTATCCATCATCTCGCACGTATGCAAATTGTGCCGCATCACAGCTTCTACGGTATTTAAACAATCTTGAATGGACTTAAAATGCGCAGCAACCATCATGCTTTCTTTTGGAGGAAGCACATCTAATTGCAAGGTAATTTCCGTTGTAAATGCAAGTGTACCCTCACTACCAGTAAGTAGTTTACAGAGATTGAATCCTTCTGAAACATCTGAAAACACCTCTGTTTTAATCAGCTCGTCAATGGCATAACCCGTATTTCTTCTATGGATTTCTGGTTTCGGGAATTGCTCCAAAATTTCATTTTGAACAGCTTCAGAAGCTAATTCTTCATATATCGTTTTGTAAATAAATCCTTCTAGTGAATTGAGCTTTGCTTTGTCCTGAAAGTCTTTATTGGATATTTCACCAAAAACGGCTTCAGAACCATCGCTTAAAATAGTTTTTAATTCCAAGACCTTATCTCTAGTCACTCCATATTGAATAGAAGTTGTTCCAGACGAATTATTCCCAACCATTCCTCCTATCATACAACGATTTGAAGTAGATGTATTTGGCCCGAAAAACAAGCCAAAAGGTTTTAAATAATTATTGAGTTCATCTCTAATTACTCCAGGTTGCACCTTAATTGTCTTTGCTTTTTCATCCAGATGTAATATCTTTGTAAAGTGCTTGGAAACATCAACCACGATGCCATTTCCAACACATTGACCAGCCAACGATGTTCCTGCAGTTCTTGGAATTAATGAAGTTTTATTGTTTACAGCAAATTCAACAAGCTGCTTAATATCCTCCAACGTTTTTGGATACGCAACAGCCTGTGGCAACTTTCTATACACCGAAGCATCAGTGGCATAGATAGCCTTTGTTAACTTATCGTAGTGTAAGTCGCCTTTTAGCCGATTTTTTAATTCTTTAAAAATCGAATCTGTTTGCAATAATTCCAAAGATTTATAGTTTATATGAATGCCATAAATTTAAGATTAGTTTATGACTTTTTGCAAAACAAAAATGATTATTTGAATTTAAAATAAAATGATATTATGAAAAAAGTATGGTTAATAGCAGTGGCCTTTTTAGGCTTTACAACTTTTCTAAACGCACAAGAAATCTCTAAAAATGCCATAGGCCTAAGACTTGGTGATAGCGACGGCTTTGGAGCTTCCATTTCATATCAACGTGCCATTATGGAAAACAACAGGTTAGAATTCAACTTTGGATGGACCGATGGAAAAAACTACGACGGCACAAAATTAATTGGCTTATACCAATGGATTTGGAACATTGATGGAGGTTTTAATTGGTACACAGGTCCTGGAGCCGGATTTGCAACCTACCGATATAATAATTATTATAACAATCATAGAGATGGTTTTCTTATTTTAACAGGAACGGTTGGTATTGAATACAGTTTCGACTTCCCTTTACTACTATCTCTTGATGTAAGACCAGAACTGGGCTTAGGAAGCAGCTCTTACGACAATAACGATTTAAATTTCGATTTAGGACTAGGCGTTAGATATCAATTCTAATCGCTTTTGGAAATATTATTTAAAACACCTTTTTTAGGTGTTTTTTTATATAGTTTTGTATCATGAAACAAAAATCAATAGCCATTATGGCGGCTGGTATGGGTTCCAGATTTGGAGGTTTAAAACAAACACATGCGGTTGTAAACAATTATGCTATTTTAGATTTTTCTATATATGATGCGATTCAAGCGGGCTTTAATCACATAGTTTTTATTATTAGAGAAGATATCTCAAATGTTTTTAAAGAGCGCTATGAAAATACATTGCCAGAAAACATAAAAGTAAATTTTGTATTTCAAGAGTCAAAAGGATTTCCAAAGCGAAAAAAACCTTGGGGAACTGGTCATGCCTTACTCTCTTTAAAAGACACTATAAAAAATGATTTTGCCCTAATTAATGCGGACGATTTCTATGGGCGCCATGCTTTTAAACTCATGCATGAGGCATTATATATAAACACAAAACATCAAAATTACTTTATTGGGTATCAGCTAAAAAACACGTTATCAGATTTTGGAACCGTTTCTAGAGGCGTATGTGTTTTAAATGAAAATCAAGAGCTTATAAGTATTGTTGAACGAACTAATATAAGCATAGACAATCCATTAATGCCTTTAGACACAATAGTTTCCATGAATTTCTGGGGATTTACCTCAAGTATTTTCAATATAACAGAACAACTGTTCCAAGCCTTTATAAAAGATCACAAAGATTCTGAAACAGCTGAGTTTTACATTCCTAAAGTGGTCGATTTCATGATTAAAGAACAACTAATCAATTTTAAAATGCTCGAGTCCCATAACCAATGGTTTGGGGTTACCTATAAAGAAGATGAGCCTATGGTGAAAAAACAACTTCTAGATCTTATTTATGAAGGTATTTATCCAACTAAATTATGGTAATCCATGGAAACTCTTAAAGATATTTGTCGTCAATTTCAAATAGAACAACCTGTTTTAAATGTTTATGTTTTGGCTTCTGGACACATAAATGACACCTATTTAGTAAGTTGTAGTAATGATGTAAATTACGTGTTGCAAAAAATTAACAATCAGGTATTTACAAATTTAAACAACATTATTATAAACAAGGTAATTGTTAGTGCTCACTTAAAAAACACTTACAAAAAAACAGATAGCAAATATCAGGTTGCCGGTTTTATTAAATCAAAAAATGATGCTTTTTTTATTGAAGCTTATAATGGCTGTTGGACCTTAATGGAATATATTCCAAACTCTAAAACCATTGACAGAGCAGAAAATGAAAAACAGGTTTTTGAAGCAGGAAAATTATTTGGGAATTTCATTGCTAGCACGTCTACTATTAAAACCAATCAAATTATTGAAACACTTCAAAAATTTCATTCTGTACCATTTCGTTTTTATCAATTTGAAGAAGCACTAAAACAAGCTCAAGCATCTAGAAAAACAGAAGCTCAAGCCCTGATAGATTTTGTTTTTGAATTGCAGCCAGATATGTTTAAACTTTCGGAATTAAAAGAAAAAAACACGTTTCCGTTACGAATTACTCATAACGACGCCAAATTATCCAACATTCTATTTGATAAGGATGATAACGGTCTTGCAGTGATTGATTTAGACACCGTAATGCCTGGGATTGTGCATTTTGATTTTGGAGATTCTATTCGTTCTATTTGTTCTAATACGGTTGAAGATTCTGAAGATTTGGAACAAACAACCATCAATTTAAAATTTTACCAAGCTTATTGCAAAGGTTTTGCTCTTGAGACTACAAATATTCTAACCTCAGAAGAGATAAATTACCTACCATTGGGAATTAAAACCTTAATATACATTATGGGTTTGCGTTTTTTAACCGACTATTTAAACAACGATGTGTATTATAAAATAGCCCATGAAAAGCATAATCTGGTGCGCGCTAAAAACCAAATGGCACTTTTAAAAAGTGCCATTCAATATTATGATGAGATAAAGCGGATAACTTATTCTAGTTATAGATTAGAGAATATCTCTTAAAATTTCATTTTTCCTAGGTGTTTCCCATGTTCCACCTGTAAAATCAGGAACAACGGTTCTAGCACTGTTATTGGCCACCGATATTTCCGATAAAGGCGTCATGGCACTCCAAAGAACGCTATCATAAAGATTGATATCTAATGGCAAACCTTTGTTTAAACAGCGAATTAATCTATAAATCATAACAAAATCCATCCCTCCATGCCCAACAGCATTGGCATCTATTTGGGTTTTTAATTTATTCCATAATGGATGGTCGTAACGCTCTCTATATTCTTTGTATTCTTCGTCTTTCAACCAACTGTGCCCCCATTGCAATTCATCATGACCAACATATAGCCTAGAAGGATAGCCTTCATGAGCTGCTTTGGTTCCAAACACATTATTTAATCTAGAATAGGGTCGTCCTGTATGTGTATCGAATTGCAGCATGATGGTTCTCCCTAACTTCGTTTTAATTAAAGTGGTATTCATATCGCCACAAGCAAACTTTTTTACAGGGAAATTTTCCATTTCGGCACCTAACTTCAAACTATCGTCACGAGAACTCATGGAGGTTATAAAATCGTAGTTATCTCCACGCCCAATGTCCATATAAAAACTTGTTGGTCCTAAGCCATGACCTGTATAGAAGTTTCCATTTTGCTTTTCATGAAACTTGATGCGCCATTGATTTTCGTAATACGTGTCGTCCATCATGTGTTTACGTAAATCGTGAATATAAGCTCCTTCAGCATGATTGATGTCTCCAAAAACTCCTTGATCTATCATATTCAAAACCCAAAGCTCTTCGCCGTTAAAACAGCAGTTTTCCATGTACATACAATGTTTTTGGGTACGCTCGGCTACTTCAATCAATTTCCAGCAATCTTCCAAGGTCATAGCCATTGGTTGCTCGCAAGCTACATGTTTTCCCTGCTCCATGCCATAAACAGACATTTCGGTATGCGAGTCCCAAGGAGTTGCAATTAAAATCAAATCGATATCATCCCTTTCAACTAATTTTTTCCATTCAGTTTCATTTCCATAATATAAATCTGCGGATGAATTTTGAATGGTTTTAAGATATTCGTTGTTTTTCTCAACCTTCTCTTGTTTTAGATCGGAAAGAGCTACAATTTCTGCATGATTGTTTTTAATAAGATATTCGAACATCTGGATCAGGACACTTCCTCTGTTTCCCATACCAATTATTCCTACACGAACTTTTGAAATTGGATCTGCAGTAAGACCCACGGCGTTCCCAAGTGCTTTTTTTTGTTTTAGAAGTTCATTTACAAGCTCCTTTTCTACAATTTCATTACTTTTATTTGCAAGCATGCTTGGAGCTAAGCCTAAAAAAAGACCTGCTCTTGCTGTTAAATTTAAGAAGGATTTTCTGTTCATATTTGATAGAATTAATTGAAAACAAAAAGATATAAAATATATTCAGGAATCCTATATCAAAGCTTTACATTTTGCAAGTGTAGCCTCATAAATAGCTTCATATTGGGGTACGATTTGATAAATATCAAATTTGCAAGCCTCCTTTTTGGCTCCTTCTTTAAACTTGGCCAATATCTTTTCGTCTTTTAAAATACGAAGAGCATTATTGCTCATTTCGTCTATATTACCAACATCACTCAAGTACCCTGAAACACCTTCGACATTTACTTCAGGAATCCCACCAGAATTACTTGAAATTACTGGAACTCCAGACGCCATGGCTTCTAAAGCAGCTAATCCAAAGCTTTCAGTTTCAGAAGGAAGAACGAATAAATCAGAATAACATAAAATACGATCTATTTCATGACTGTTTCCGAAGAAAACCACCTTATTTGAAATACCTAATTCAGCGCATAATTTTTCGGCCGGCTCTTTTTCAGGGCCTTCACCTACCATCATCAATTTAGCCGGTATTTCCTTTTGAATGTTATAAAATATTTTAATGATATCTGGAATACGCTTTACTTTTCTGAAATTACTGATATGTGTGATAATTTTTTCATCTTCATTTGCCAATAAATCCCGTTGACAATCGGTGAAATGATGATTGTGTTTTGCAATGTCTATAAAGTTCGTCACCACATGAATATCATTTTTTATATCGAATAATCTTAAGGTATCTCGCTTCAAACTTTCGGAAACTGAAGTTACAGCATCCGATTTATTGATGCTAAAAGTGACTGCTGTTTTATAAAACGGATGAGATCCAACCAAGGTAATATCTGTACCATGAAGCGTGGTTACAATAGGCACATAAATACCTTCTTCCTGTAGCATTTTTTTAGCCATATAGGCTGCATAAGCATGAGGAATGGCGTAATGTACATGAAGAATTTCTATTTTGTGAAGTTTGACCATATCCACCAATTTGCTTGATAAAGCTAACTCGTATGGCTGATAATGGAATAAGGGATATTCTGGCACGGTTACTTCGTGAAAATGCACATTGCTTCCAATAAGATCTAGTCTTACCGGCTGTTTATAAGTAATAAAATGGATTTCATGACCTTTTTTTGAAAGCTCAATACCAAGTTCTGTTGCTACTACTCCACTTCCTCCAAAGGTTGGATAACATACAATTCCAATTCTCATTATTTCAATTTTAAGTGTCTAACGTTATAAGTGTCCAAAATTAAAAGCGCCTAAAGTAATTTCTACTTTAAGTACTTATAACTTGAAACTTCAAGTACTTTATTAATCTATAATCGCTTCATAAATCAAGCGCTGAATATCTGTTCTAATATTTGCTTTTAACAATAAGTTAGTACCGGCTTTTGGATAGGTTCTATTTGCCAAAAACACATATACAATTTCTTCTTCGGGATCTGCCCACGCATAGGTTCCTGTAAATCCAGAATGCCCAAAGCTAGTCATGGATACACATCCACAGGTTGGTCCTGCTTCTCCTAATTGAGGTTTATCGAAGCCAATACCACGTCTGTTATTTTCATCGCAAAAATAACAGGTGTTATACTCATCTACAGTGTCCGGTTTAAAATAGCGCTTTCCACCATAAAACCCTTTTTGTAAAAACAGTTGCATAATTTTAGCCACATCGTTGGCATTACTAAAAATTCCAGCATGGCCACCAACACCGTCTTGCATGGCTGCCCCCATATCATGCACATACCCATGAACTTCTTGATACCTAAAGTAATCATCAATTTCTGTCGGTACAATTTTTTTACCACTAAATTTAATATAAGGATTATAAGTGGTGTAATTTGCACCTAAGGACTCGTAGAAATGCTCTTGTACAAGCTCATCCAAACCTTTGTTGTAATACGTCTCAATATATTTCTTTAAAATATAATATGGTAGGTCGCTATATCTATAGCTCTCTTTACTCAAAAGGTCTGTATCCTTAATTATTTTTTGAATGGAGTCTTGGTAATCCGTTCTCATATAAAGGTTATTGGCTACTTTTACAGAAAACTTTTTACTGTATTCCGTTCTATAATACTTAGAATCGGGATGTTTTGATGAATCTAAAGTAGCATAATAAAATGGAATCCAAGGTTTTAATCTGGCATAATGGGACAACATCTTTTTTATGGTAATGCTTTTCTTATTAGAATTTGCATATTCAGGAAGTATGTCGGAGAGTTTAGTGTCTAAATTAATTTCTCCTTTTTCCTCAAGCTCCATTAATAACGGTAAGGTTGCTAAAATTTTTGTTAACGAAGCTACATCATAAATATCATCAAAAGCTACGGGTTCCGATTTTTTATCGTACGTATGTGTTCCAAAGTTCTTACTATATATAACTTTCCCTCTTCTAGCTACTAGCAATTGAATACCAGGAGTCATTTTTTTATCTACGGCATATTGAGCCACGGAATCAAGCTTTTTAAGTTTTTCTGAGCTCATACCAACGCGCTCTGGAAAACCATAGGTTAAACGCGATAAATTGGAGTAAGAAATCCCTTCTCCTGCATAAAACCCATTGCCCACTGAAACTGGCAACATCCCTTTAGCCGAAATAGCACCAAAAATAAGTTGCGCCGATTTTTGCTGAGCAATCTTGCTGTTTTGATAGCTAACTACAATACTTTCGAAGTTTTTAACTGTTGCAAGATCTAACAAGGCATAAGGTTTTACAAAAATATCGAGAATCACATTATTGTTTCGAGCAATTTCGTGCAACCAAACTAATTCTTTATCACTAAACTTATAGTCTTTCCACGGAGTGGCGTTAGATCGATGAAATCCAATAATAACTGTGTTGTATGCAGAAAGTTTTGTTATTAATTCATCTAAATTATCTGCAGAAACCTCATGTACTTTGGCATATTTCTGTAGTTCTTTAAAAAAGACAGAACCATCATCATCTCCCATTTTTACGTAAGCAATTTTCTTTTTTTCTAATTTTCTAATGGGAAGTAAATCTTCCTTGTTTTTAATGACTGTAATAGCATTTTCAAAAAGAACTTCAGAAAGTGTCTCGTCTTTAATTCTATTTAAATCTTCTAAAAGATGCTTTGTCTCAATAGGTTTATAGTTATTTAAACCAACCTTATATTTTGCTTGAAGGATTTTTTTAACCGAATGTGCCAATCTTTCCTCCGTAATCGTTCCAGATTGATACGCTTCCACAATTTTACCAATAGCTTTTGGTACATCTTCAGAAATTAACAACACATCGTTTCCAGCCATAAAAGCAGCTAAATCAATATCTCCAGGACTGCTGTAATTTGCGGCGCCTTTCATATTTAAGGCATCGGTATATATTAAACCTTTGAATTGAAGTTTTTCTTTTAGAATTCCTGATACAATAGGATAAGACAATGAAGACGGATAACCCTCTCTTGGTTCTAGAGCAGGTACATTTAAATGAGCCACCATAACACTGGACAGGCCCTCTTGGATTAATTTTCTATATGGATAAAATTCTACGGAGTCGATACGTTTCTTATCAAAATTAATGCTTGGCAAGGTTTTATGCGAATCGGTATCGGTATCTCCATGGCCAGGAAAATGCTTGGCATTTGCCAAAACTCCAACACTTTGCATTCCTTTCATAAATGCTAAGGCCTTTTCGGTAACATTATTCCTGTCTTCTCCAAAAGATCTGTTTCCTATAATTGGATTGATGGGATTGGTATTAATGTCAACCACTGGGGCAAAATTAAAGTGGACGCCTAAACGCTTGCAATGCTCCCCCATTTGTTTTCCTACTTGCTCGATTAAGTCATTGTCTTTTATGGCACCAAGTGTCATATTCCATGGAAACGCATACGTAGAATCCAACCTCATGCTTAAGCCCCACTCGGCATCCATGCCAATTAGTAAAGGAATTTTTGATGCTTTTTGAAAAATATTATTAATTCTAGCCTGGTTTACTGGATCGCCTTTAGAGAAAATAATCCCACCTATGTTATAATTAGTAATTACTTGGCTAATAATATTTTCATGAGCCAAACCTTGATTGGAAAATGCTTGAACCATAAAAAGCTGTCCTACTTTTTCTTCTAAAGTCATATTGTTATACAAATTATCTACCCATTTTTGTTGGGCAGCCAAATCGGTCGACAATAAAGGATTGGTGGTTTGGGAAAAAAGACTTGTATAAGCTAGAAATAAAGTTAACAGACAAATTAATTGACGCATAAATATAGGCTTTAAAAGCATTTTTTAATTAAGTATAAAAACGTTGCAAATTACCACTTTTAAAAAGAAGATTAAAAGACTTTAAGATAGATTTATAAAGTTTAATTAACACTACCGATACATAATTGTTGTTTTTATTTTGAAAGCTAAAAATTAACGACTCTATTAGTATTATGACCTCCTTTTCAGTATTTTTGAATAATTATTTAGTTTAATTTTCATTTCTTTTGAAACCGTTTATGAAATATTTTTTTGTTATTACATGTATGCTCTTATTTACAGGTTGTTACCAAGTTGAACGTAATTGCTTAGACTATCAAACTGGTGCTTTTTATAGCGAAATTACCATAGATGGCGAAGTATTTAAATCGGAGTTTGTTAGAACCAAAGACCTTCAAGTAGAAACTTATAATAATAAGATAGATTCTACGCACGTAAGATGGATTAATGATTGTGAGGTTGTTTTTAAAACTATCCATCCAAAAAACATGTCGGAAAAAAAGGATATTCACTTAAAAATATTGGTTACCACAGATTCCACCTACACGTTTGAGTACTCTTATGTTGGTGAAAAGACAAAACAAAAAGGGATTGCAACCAAACTAAAATAATATGTAAGACTTTTTATTATCTGGCAATGCCCTTATGGCATTGTTGACCTTAACCTTCTTGGAAATTATTTTGGGAATAGATAATATGGTCCTTATTTCTTGAGTTCTTGACCTTTAGAAATCTAAAGTTAAAAAAATAAACAAATCTTTATTTAAGTATAAAAAACATCTTCTATTCAACACTTTAGTGCATTCAGAAATTTGGATGAAACCTTTCTAAAGTCTTTAAAAGCTAAATCAAAAACCCTTACTATCCTTGGAATGATTAAATATTGCTAGAAAAAAAACACAAAAAAAGACCGTCCTTAGACAGTCTTAAAATTTATAGATTTGTTTTAATTTAAATTAAGGTAACCTTAACGGCGTTTAAACCTTTCATACCTTTCTCTAATTCAAAAGAAACTTTGTCGTTTTCTTGGATATCGTCGATTAAACCACTGACATGACAGAAATATTTTTCTTGATTTTCAGCATCAATAATAAATCCAAATCCTTTGGAGTTATCAAAAAACGATACTTTCCCTTTTCTAACTGGGTCAATTTCTTCTATATCGCTATCATCTCGTTTTGGAATACTTACTTCAATACTCTCGGCATCTACCTTGATTTTTAAAGATGGATCTGGAGGTGTGTCTGTTAAGTTTCCGTTGTAATCTACGTAGGCAAACTGAATACCTTCATTCCCACCAGTTTCTTTATCTAGTTTACGGGCTTCCATTTTTTTACGTTTATCTTCACGCTTCTTTAAACGTTTTTTTTCTTTTTCACTTTTATTAAATGTTTGCTGCGATTTTGCCATTCGTTAATTTAAATATTAATTTTATTTTAATTGTTTAGGAAGAAGTTGTAATACTAAACGATTGATCTCTTATTAAGAATCATGTAAACTCTTAAAACTACCTAAAGATATTATTTGCTTTTTATTTGCAAAGGTAGCCTTCTTTAACATGAGCAAAGATAGGCATTCATTTCGATTTATTTGAAGGTATAAGAGAAAACAACAAAATTTAATTGTTATTCGCGCAAAAAACACTAAAGACACATGTTAAACAAATTAAAACTTCTTAGTTTATTTTACTAGTAGCTTCTTAGTTTCCAATGCTTGCCCTGAAGACACGCGAGCTAGATATAAACCAGAGCTTAAGCTAGTTAAATCGATGTTGTTAGCGCCTAACTTTAAGGTTTTTAAATAAACCAATTGCCCATTAATGGTATACAATTCCAAATTAGCACTGTTCGTGTTGATTGTAAATGTAACCGTGTCGAATGCAGGATTAGGATACATTCCTATTCCCGATAAAGCATGGTCTTTCAAAGATAAAGCCTCACAATCATATTCGTTTTCTACAAAAGAACAGGTATCATCAATAATCCAGTTAGCTAAAAAAGAAGCTTCGGAATCATCAACAAAAATACAGCTTAGACTAGAGTTTTGCTGCATTCTAAATTCTGAAATGTGACTGTTATTCCCATTTCTAAAATCTACCGAAGACAAATTGTTGTCATCACACTTAATCCATCTAAGTTGGGAACTATAAGAAATATCCAAAGTTGTAAGATTATTGTTTATAGCGTAAAACAGCTTCAAATTTGAAGCTGCAGATAAATCGATTTCATTTAAATTGTTGTTACTTATAAAAAGCCTTTCCAATTGTGAGTTATTGCTCATATCCAAATTACTGATGTTATTATCTCTACAATCCAAATAATTTAATTGAGAATTAGCAATTATAGAAAGCTCAGGCAGATTATTCTCTTGACATGTAAGCGTATGTAAATTAGGGTTTTGGGAAACATCTAAAGCATTTAAACCATTAACTCCAATATGAAGGGTGCTTAATTGGCAATTATTGCTAATATCTATAGTGCTTATGTTGTTGGAATAACAACTTAAATACTGTAAGCTTAAATTGTTGCCAACCACAAGTTCTGATAAGTTATTTAAGCTTACTCCCAACTCTTGGAGAAGTAAATTACTACCAACATCAAGCGTACTTAACAAATTGGAATTAAGAAAGACTGTTTTAAGTTTTGTGTTTAACGAGAGATTGATATTAGATAGTTGATTATCGTCTGCATTTAACGCATAAAGCTTTTTATTTTGAGAAACATCTAAGCTCGTTAAATTATTTAAGGAACAATCAAGTGTTTTTAAATTTCCAAATGCCTCAATTCCTGAAAGGTCATGAATGAAGTTTTGGGATACATTTAAATAATAAACAGCAGTAGCATCACTATTTAGAATGTTGCCATTTAAGCCGTTGGTATCAATGTTTAAATCGATTAAAGCTTGTTCAAAATTAGAATCTGGAATAGCTGTGGTTTGGGAATAGCCTATTGTTACATTCAAAAATATTGAAACAAGTAGATATGGAAAAAGAAATCGCGATATGCTTATAATAGTAGGTTGCATACGTTTATTTTAATTGATTAATAGCTTAGCTTACTGATATTTAATAACATAAAGGTATTACAATATTAAAATAGTGTAACATTTAATCGATGTGATTTAAATTTTTCCGACAACCTACTGTTTTTAGCCTAAATACGACACTTTTACGCAGTAAATTAGACGTTAAAAACATACTAAATATGCGGTTAATTGTAACTTGAATTGTATTTTTGCCAATTAAAACCAGATATATGTTTTCGTTATTAAATACATTTCGAATTATTGCATTATTAGAAGGAGTTTCTTACCTTTTGTTATTATTCCTTGCCGTACCAATTAAGTATTTTGGAAACGATCCGCAATATGTAAAACTACTTGGAATGCCTCATGGATTATTATTTGTTGCCTATGTAATTTTAGCGTTTATAATAGGTTCCAAACTTAAATGGAAAACCAAAACACTACTATTTGTATTGGCCGCTTCCGTTATTCCATTTGGAACTTTTTATGTGGATAAAGCTTATTTAAAACCTGTTGCATAATGGAAGATTGGCAATGCTTTTTTTATGATTATTTTATTTCAATTCAATTTACTGAAACCGTCTCCAAGTATTTAAATATGCTTAGTTTAATGGTGATTTTAGCTGTTGTTATTTATATAACAGATTTTATTGCTCGTAAGATTTTAGTAAATGCCTTTATTAGGTTTTCAAATAAATCGAAAACTAATTTCGACGATTTATTGGTTGATCATAAAGCCCCAAAATACATTGCACATATAATTCCATTAACTATAACCATTAAGCTTTTCCCTTTAGTTTTTAGCGATTTTCCACATTTTGAAGAATACATAGTGATGCTTTTAAGAGTTTATGGGGTTTTCTTAACCGTGTGGATTATTAGAAGTGTTTTACGGACTTTTGAGTCTTATTTTAAAACCTTACCCCGATTAAAAGACAAACCTATAGATAGTTACATCCAAGTGGTCATGCTATTTATTTGGGTGGTAGGTATAGCTACATGTTTGGCTATCGTTATAAAGTTACCGTTTACGCAGTTTTTCACGACTCTAGGAGCTGCATCGGCCGTTTTATTGTTGATTTTTAAAGACACTATTCTTGGTCTAGTTGCCAGTATCCAGATTGCTATAAACGATTCTGTAAGGATTGGAGATTGGATTACCATGGAAAAATATGGTGCCGATGGAGATGTTATCGAAATTAACCTTTCTACCATTCAAGTACAAAACTTTGACAAAACCATTACGCACATCCCAACATACGCCATTTTAACAGATTCCTTTAAGAATTGGCGAGGCATGCAATCTTCGGGTGGAAGACGTATTAAACGGGCTATTATTTTAAAGGCGAAAAGCGTTCATTATTTAACTCCAGAACAAATTGAAAAGCTAAAGGACATTCAGTTAATTAATGAGTATCTATCATCACGACAAAAAGATATCGAGACTTACAATACGCAAAACAACATAGATAAAAACACCTTAATTAATGGTAGAAACATGACCAACTTAGGCGTGTTTAGAAAATACGTGTTGTCTTATGTTCAAAACCATTCTGCCATTAATAAGGATATGTCCATTATGGTTAGGCAATTAGATCCAACACCAAATGGACTGCCTTTGGAAATTTATGCTTTTAGTAGTGATAAACGCTGGGAAAATTACGAATATATCATGGCAGATATTTTCGATCATGCCATTTCTGCTGTGGGTTATTTCGATTTGGAATTGTTTGAATATCCTACCGAATTTCCTAATCTAAAATAATTATTTTATCCGGTCCTTTACAAATTCTATTTTATCTTTACCATGTGGCGTTGGGTTGCCATCTTCGTCTAAGTTAACCATCACAATATTTTCTACCGTTAAAATGGTTTGCCTGGTCATTTTATTTCGTGCCTCACAATTTAAGGTAATCGAGGTTTTGCCAAATTTTACCACTTTCATTCCCAACTCAATAATATCTCCTTGTTTGGCGGAACTTGTGAAATTAATTTCAGAAATAAATTTAGTGACAATTCTAGGGTTTTCTAATTGAATGTTTGTGTATAATGCAGCTTCTTCGTCTATCCAAGCCAATAATCTGCCTCCAAATAAAGTACCGTTTGGATTTAAATCTTCAGGCTTTACCCATTTTCTAGTGTGAAATCTCATAACATCTGTCTTTTTAATTTACCAATATTCAAAGATAGTTTTTAATCCTATACATCAGTTTTAATGGTTGTTATTTCGCACTATTCCTACATGCTTTTTTCAATTTGTTAATAACCCTGTTAATATTGAAATTGGATTTACAGGAAAACAATTATCATTATTTCTAACTTTAAGAAAACTTATTAAAATGAACCGATCTACAGACTTAAAAGAATGTCGTCCCACAATTTCTTCAACGCTATTTTTTGATTCCATGAGTGACGACGAGCGTTTTCAAAACGCTACTTTACGACCTATTTTACAACTGCAAAATGATTTATTTGTGGAGGTTTTTAAAAACTACGCTTCCAAACACAAAAATGTTTTTTTCACCTTAACAACTGATAAACAAATAAGTTATATTGAAAATTCCATACAGAGAGATATAAAGTTTAGAAACTCTTTAAAAGGAATGATTATTGGCCAATTTACTTTGGAAGAATACAAGTTTTATATCACGAATTCTTCGGCATTAAATAAACGGATGATGCATTTGGTTAAAGAAAGATTAATTAACAATATTCAAGTTTTTCGTCCTATATTTGCGTGAAATATGAATATAAAAGAACAGTTGTTACAAGCTTGTTATAGCTATGTAAACAAACGTATTGCAAGTTATAAATACGAAATAGAAACCATTAAAGAATCTATTGAGAATAACGATAAAAGCAATGACGAAGGAGACGATTCCGGCAACGGAAAACTATTTAACGATTTGGAATTAAATTCACAATATTTAAGTGATGCCACTAAAATGTTGGATGTGTTGAATTTAATAAATTTCAAAACGGTAAATGACAATGTGGTTTTAGGAAGTTTGGTCAAAACTACTTCCAATAACTTTTTTATAGCTATAAGTGTTGGAAAAATAGAAATTGACGGGGTTTCTTATCTTGGCATATCCTTAAACTCCCCTATTGGGCAATTGCTTAAAAACAAAACTGTTGGAGAATCTCTTTCCTTTAACAACAATACATTTACTATAAGCGAAATTAAATAATTCTTTCACCATTTAAATTGGTTGTAAGTACATCGCTCATATAATTAAAATAAGGCCTAATAGCTTTAAATGCAGTATTTACTTCATCTAAAAAGTTAGGGTCAAGCACTTGTTTATCGCTATAATTTTTGGTGAAGATATATTGCTTTTTTCGAATTAAATCTATGGCAGGATGCTCTTTATCAAAGCCTCTAGGCGCTGTTTTTAACTCGTCTCCCTCAAAATCTCCCCAAACTTCATTGAATTTTTTATTGGAAATAATTTCCCTGATTTCAGTATCGTCCATTTCAAACTCTTTACGGATCCGAAGTAGATCTTCTTTATTTGGCTCCCAAAACCCAGTAGCCATAAACGATTTGTTGTTTGGTGCGAGATGCAAATAGTAACCCCCTCGAAATTCTGGTTTTTTTCTTTTGAAGGATCCACTAAAATGAATTTTATAAGGTAATTTGTTTTTTGAAAATCGCACATCACGATAAATCCTAAATACTTTTAACTTTTCAATATCGTCATGAACACTTAAATTCTCTAATGCCGCATTAAAAAACAATTTGGTCTTCTTTTCTATATTTTTAAATTCATCTTTATGGTCGTTAAACCAATCGCGATTATTATTTTTTTCGAGGTTTAGTAAAAATTCAAAGAGTTCTTCTGAAATAACAGGATTCATAGTATAAAGTTTGCTTAAAAATACAAAAAAATGAGCTTATTTGAATGCTATAATTTGCATTGGATTTACAATAATAAAAAACCACGCATTCAAAAATATTCTAAATAAAAAAGACTGTCTTTCATGACAGCCTTTTAAATTTTATATTTGAAATCTAATTACATATCGTTAAAAATAGAATGCATTAAACGTTTTTTATCGTTCAAGCTCTCTTCTAAAGATATCATGGTTTCCGTTCTGTAAACTCCTTCTATATCGTCTAACATGAAAATAATGTCCTTGGCATGTTCTGTATCCTTTGCTCTAATTTTGCAGAAGATGTTAAATTTTCCAGTAGTAATATGTGCAACAGTAATAAAAGGTATTTCGTTAATTCGCTCTAAAACAAATTTAGTTTGCGACGTTTTTTGAAGAAAAACACCTACATAAGCTATAAAAGAATAACCGAGCTTTCTATAATCCAAAGTTAACGAAGAGCCCTTAATAATTCCTGAATCTTCCATTTTTTTCACTCTAACATGAATGGTTCCTGCTGAAATGGATAGTTTTTTCGCTATATCAGTAAAAGGAATTCTTGTGTTTTCAATTAACATATCTAAAATTTGATGATCGATTTCATCTAACTTAATTTTCGCCATTTTTAGTTTTTTTTAAATAAAACACAAAAATAATACATTATTACTGATTTTTATACATCTTAATTTAAGATTATGTTAATTTTAATGGATATTTAATGTTATCTATAAAAACCTCCTCAATTTCATGTCCAACTATAAAATTTTTCTGGTTATTTATTAGAACTTCACATTTATTGGCCGAAATTTCTTTATGTCCGAAATAAGAATTCAAATCCCCTATTCTTTCAATTTTAGGCATAAAATCTATGGCATTATTTTTTAAAACCTCTTGATATTGAATAGCGATATCCACAATCTCTTCGCCATTTTCACTTACAATTTTAGCTTGTCTAATAATAACATCAAAATGATTCTTACAATTCTCTGGGATACTAAAATATGGCTCAAATCCAGTACCGGACACCTTGTTATTGGCTATATAATACAAACCATACAGAAGGGCCTGAAACATATAAAATCTAGTGATTTCACGATTATAATCGTCTTTAAAATGACCAGCTTCAAACAAAATAGTAGGCGTATTTAAAGACTGGAAAGTGTCCCCTACGCAATTATCATTAAATGCATCGTCGTAAATACCAATTTGATTGGGAATTTGATCTTGCAATAATGTATTCATAGCAACTATAACTTCCATAGACTTTTTACGCGTATGGGTTAAAGTACAAGCTTCGTCTTGAGCTGGAGATAGGAATGATAAGGTTGCAGACTTATTGGTCTGCCCTGCTCCAAACAAGGTTCTTTGTCCATGTAAGTTAAAACAAAAGTCTGGCTTAAAGTTATTAAATAAGTCCCGTAAAATGACACTTTCAGGTTGCGATAAGTTTTTTGCATCTCTATTTAAATCTATTTCGTTGGCATTAAGCCTGGTATATAGCTTGGCGCCATCCGGATTTAAAATAGGAACAATAAGTATGGTAGAACTGTTGAGTATGTGCTGAATGTTTTCAGAACCATCTAAAGCAAAAACGTTACAAATATCAAAAATAGCCTTGGTAGTTGTGCTTTCGTTACCGTGCATTTGAGACCATAATAATACCTTTTTAGGACCATGTCCAATTTTTATGGAATGGATGGGAGCATTTAAAACTGAGTTTCCAATCTGTTCAATTTTAAAATAGCTTTTCAAATTTTCAATTAAAGGCTGGATATGATCATTATGGATGTATCGATTTTTAAGTTGTATTTCTTTATAAGAATCGTAACCGGTTTTTAAATAGTCTTTAGTCATTGAAAATGGTTTGATACAAATGTAAACAAATAACAATTTACATTTGTAAACAAGAAAACGAATGAATTCTGTTTACATTTATAGTCATGTTAAATGGGATTAATAAGTCTTGTAAACAGCTATAATACTAAATATTAGTTAGGATATATTTAATTAGCTTAAATGCTCTAATTCAATAAGTTATATGTAACTATATAAAGTATTAATTTATATGAAATATGACTTATTTCTAAAACAATAGTACATATTACATTATAATTGTTACATTTGTAAATAGAACTATTTAACAAAGTGTTTACAATGATAAACAATGAGGATTTTATAATAAGGCTCCAAAAAGTGATTGATTTTTACAATGAAAACGCCTCTTCTTTCGCAGAAAAAATTGGAGTGCAACGTTCTAGTATTTCCCATATCCTATCTGGAAGAAACAAACCTAGTTTGGATTTTGTTATGAAAGTAATCTCCACTTTTCCAGAAGTAGAATTATATTGGCTATTAAACGGCAAAGGTCTATTTCCAGGAAAAGATAACGTTCAAGGTGAAATTGATTTTGAGAATCCTGTGAAGGAAACAAAACCAACAAATGTCGTTTCAGAAATAAAACGAATAGAAAGAAACAGCACTTCAGAAAAAACGATTGAGCGTATTGTTATATTTTATTCTGATGGAAGCTTTAAAAGTTTTGAAGATTTTTGACAAAAAAAAAGCTTGAATAAAAATTCAAGCTTTGTATAACTACGTTATTTAAAAAAAAATTATTTTAAAAATCGGCTGTGCCAACTATCGCTTGCAGGAACTTCCCAATTTTCGTTGAATTCTGCAATATTTACAACCAAATTATTAAATACGATGGTGTTTTTAGACACGGCTTTTTCCTTGGCCATTTTCTTGAAATCGATCAAAGTTTTATAGGCTATGAATTCTCCTTGTTTATAGGAGACATTCATTTTATCCAAAAGATCCACTTGGTATTCCTTTTCCAATCCTTGAATAAAATGTACGGAAGCGTCAATAGAACAACCTGTGGCTGCACCTACTTGCTGATCCAATCCAATAACAATAAAGCGTTTGTAAACTATTTTGTAGCCCGCTTGCAAGTCGCTGCCATGAGCCGTCCAATTTTCTATAAAGATATCCAATTTGGTTTCGAGCTCCATTATTTCGTTATCCGTAAAAGAACGGTTGCATTGATAAATCCAAACTTTGGACTCTTCGGGTAAGGTATTAAAATCTACTAACATGTTTATTCTAGTGAGTTTGCAATTAGTTCTGCAATATCCAACACTTGGATACTTTCTTCTTTTTCTTTGGCTTTTACACCATCCGTCAGCATGGTATTGCAATAAGGACAACCCGTTGCAATAATATTTGGTTTAATTTCCAGAGCATCTTCTGTTCTTAAAACATTGATATCTTTATCTCCTTTTTCTGGTTCCTTGAACATTTGTGCACCTCCAGCTCCACAGCAAAGCGCAGAATTTCGGTTGCGCTTCATTTCTACCAATTCCACGCCTAAGGTTTTTAGCAATTGTCGAGGAGCTTCATAAATATTGTTTCCACGACCTAAGTAACAAGGATCGTGAAATGTAATGCGATTACCACTTAAATGCGAAGTTTTTCCTAAGGTTAATTTTCCAGATTTTAAAAGTTCATTAATAAACTCTGTATGATGTTGTACTTGAAAATGACCTCCAAGTTCTGGATATTCATTTTTTAAAGTATTGAAAGAATGTGGATCTGTAGTTACGATTCGTTTTACTTGATAGGCATTTAAAATTTCAATATTTGAAATGGCCTGCATTTGAAACAAAAATTCGTTTCCTGCGCGTTTGGCCAAATCGCCTGTTGAACTTTCTTCTGTTCCTAAAACAGCAAAATCAACATTAGCTTTATTTAGAATCTTAACAAAAGCTCTTGTTATTTTTTTTGCTCTATCGTCGTAACTTCCAGCAGCACCAACCCAAAATAAAATTTCCGGTTCTCTGCCTTCAGCCATACATTGCGCCATGGTTGGCACTTTTAATTGTTCGCTCATTGTATTAAATGCTTTAATTATGAGATTAGCTACGCTGAATCTTTGATTTCCTGCATATACAGGAACTTGTTACTCATTATCACCATCATCAAAAACTTGGATGGTTGCCTTTTTATCTACTAAATCTGTAAATTTTCCTTTGTATCTGGTAGCTTTCACCAAATGGTTATCTATCCAATGATAATTGCCTCCACGAGGTTTTCCCATGAGTAAACTATGGTATTTAAAGCCATGTTTTTCTAACCAAGTTTCGGTATAAGCTCTATGTTCTTCCAATCTAGATGTGAAAAAACAAATTAGATGACCATCTTCATACCATTTATTGCATGTTTCTAAGGCATCTGGATAAACTGCTGCTGTTAACATACGTTCCGGTTCTTCGTTTGGAATGTCGTCACAGATGGTTCCGTCTATATCTATTAAATAATTTTTAATCCCTTTTGGCAAAATCGGACTTACCTTTTCACCTGCTTCTACTTTTTCGTGTAATAATTTGTCTGCGTCTTCTCTTTTCATATAAATGCCTGCAAAAGCAGTTGTCTTTTTAATTATTTCAATATATAAATATTACTAGATTGATATTCCTGACTACGAAGGAATTAGCTATTCGTCTTTCCAATTCAATCTATCCATTTGATTATAAGGCCATGGTGCTCCGTTGTTTTCAATATTTGTCATCATATTATTAAGTTCCATTGGAGCGGCACTTTGCTCCATAACCAAATAACGTCTCATATCGATAATAATAGATAAAGGATCGATGCTTACCGGACAGGCTTCAACGCAGGCATTGCAGGTAGTACATGCCCAAAGTTCTTCGGCAGTTATATAATCGCCTAAAAGTTGTTTGCCATCATCTTTAAATACACCATTATTAGCATCCATGTTTTTACCAACCTCTTCCAATCTGTCTCTGGTATCCATCATGATTTTTCTAGGAGACAATTTCTTTCCGGTTAAATTGGCAGGACATTCACTCGTACAACGTCCGCATTCGGTACAGGTATAAGCATTCAATAATTGCACCCAACTTAAATCTTGTACATCGCTTGCTCCAAATTTTGCAGGCATTTCGGCCTCTGCTCCTTCTGGCGGCGCAGCAAAGGGATCGACATTTGGATCCATCATCATTTTAACCTCTTTGGTAACAGCCGCAAGATTATTAAATTGTCCCTTAGGTTTTACCTTTCCATAATAGGTATTTGGAAATGCCAATAGAATATGTAAGTGTTTAGAAAAATATAAGTAGTTTAAGAAAACCAAAATTCCAATTATATGTAACCACCAAGCTGTACGTTCTATAATGTGGACGGTTGTATCCGGTAGACTGCTAAACCATGGCGCTATAAATTGAGAAACAACGTTTCCAGAATTCATTAATTGAAAATGAATATCTGTAGCATTCATAATCAAGAAAAGAGTCATTAACACCATTTCAAAATACAGAATGTTATTGGCATCGTTTTTTGGCCAGCTGGTCATTTCACTATTCCAAAAACGTCGTATTTTTATAATGTTTCTTCGAATCCAGAATATGGTTACAGATATGAAAACCAAAAGAGCTAACACTTCGAAGGTTCCTATTAAAACACCATAAAATTCCTGATAATAAGAAAAGACTCTCCAGGAACCGGTCAAGCCGTCTATAACTATTTCTAATAATTCTATATTAATTACCACAAATCCAACATACACTACAACGTGCAGAAAACCAGCAATTGGTCTTTTAACCATTTTGCTTTGTCCTAAGGCTATCATGGCCATGTTTTTCCAGCGTTGCGACTTATTATCGCTAACATCAACATCTTGCCCGAGCTTGATATTTCTGATAAGTTTTTTTACATTCCTGGCAAAATAGCCCAGACCTACAATAAGTAATAAAGCAAATAAAATGTTTGGGATATAGTTCATTGGTTAAGTTGGTTTAGTTATTGCCTTTCGTCTTCTGGTTTTTCGAAGTCGTCTTTATTTTTTCCACCAAAAACAGATACGTGGATGTAACGTTTTGGGTTTAATTTAAAATCTTGTAGCAATTCGCTTAGTTGTCCTGAAGCCACTTCAAGATTGTGGTATAGTTTTTCGTCTTTAAGTAATTTTCCCATGGAGCCTTCCCCATTGTCTAAACCTGTTAAAAGTGAGTTTACATTTTGTAATGTGTTGTCCAAATTTGCAACGGTTTTAGAGAATTCAACATCTTTTAAATCTTCAGAAAGAACAGCTAGATTTTTACTAACAGCGTTAAAATTACTGATAACTTGAGTTAAACTATCTTGATTTTTGGCTATTAAATTATTAAAAGATCCTGATAGGGTTTTAAACGACGTTAAGGTAAGATTTAATTCTTTTATGGCGTGCTTCAAACCATCGTTAGAATCGTCTTGTACTAAACTATTGATGTTTACCAATAACGAATCGGCCGATTTTAAGGTAGAATCCAAACCTTCACTTAAACCAGAAAAATTTTCTGAAAGATCTTTTATGAGTCCAGGTTCTACTTCAGATTGTAACATATCTCCGCTTTTGGCGAATTCTTCATCTTTGGCAGTAATAATGGCAAGTCCATTCCCATCCAAGAGTCCCATTGGATAAAGCCTCATTTTACTGTTTTTTGAAAACCGTAAATCCTTGTCCACTGTAAATGAAACCAGCGTTTTACCAGTTTCCACAACGTAGGTTATTTTATTTATTTTCCCAACATTATTACCTTTAATTGTAACTGGAGAGGCCGTTGTTAAACCATTATAATCGAATTCTGTATAAAATGTATCAGAAGAATCCAGTAGATTTTTGCCTTTTAAATAATTAAAGCCAAAAATTAGGAATAGAATTCCAGATATGACTAAGATAGCAGTTTTAACTTCTCTTGATAGTTTCAAATTATATGTATTTAGTTACCTAACAAAATTAGAAATAAATTTATAAAGAATGGCTCTAATTTGTAGTAGATTTTAACGCCTCGTCTAAAGGAATAATTTTACCTTCTCTATATGCAACAATAAAACTTGAGGGATACCCCTTAGATTTAGCATACTGCTGGAAATCTTTAATTTGGTTATAATCGGAAGTGTACCCATAATAATATTTATAAAGTCCATTAATTTTGTCTCTAGTTATATCTTCCAATCCTTTAAAATTAAATGGTTTTAGTTCAATTTCTCGAGAACTGGCAGCAATTTGCACTTTAAACACCACGTTTTTATAAATTTCGGCTGGTTTCGGATTTTCGAGCGCCACGACCTTTGATTCTTGATAAACGAAATTATCAATGTTTTGATAAATAGTATGTTTATAATCCAAAATAGCTTTTTCTATAGCTGTAGACATTTCTTTTTGTCCTTTGCTCGAATTTAAATAAGGACCTTCTTGCTTATTGGTAATAAACCCTGTTTCAATTAAAACACTTGGCATAATTGTTTGATGTAACACTATAAATCCAGCTTGCTTAACACCTCTGTTCTTGCGCTTTAACGAATTTGTAAAGTTGTCTTGAATTAAACTAGCAAGAAGAATGCTTTGATCTAAATACTCCTCTTGCATAAGCGTTAAACCAATAAAGGAACCAGGAGAATTTGGATCAAATCCCTCGTAGTTTTTCTCGTAATCATCTTCCAAGTAGATAACTTCGTTTTCGGCTTTTGCTACATTAAAATTGGTGTCGTTCCTGTTAATCCCTAATACATAGGTTTCCGATCCATAAGCTTGAGTATGGTGTGCATTACAGTGAATGGAAACAAACAAATCGGCTTTGGCTTCGTTTGCAATTTTACCTCTTCTAAATAAATCGACAAAAACATCTGTTTTTCTCGTATAAACCACTTTAATATCAGGGTTTTTTTCTAACTCTTTCCCTACCTCCAAAGCAATCTTTAATGCAATGTCCTTTTCCTTATACCCATCTTTAGATGGTTTTCCTGGATCTTTTCCACCATGCCCTGCATCTAAAACCACAACAAATTTATTGGAGTTATCTTGTGCATACAAGCCAGTAATACTTATATGGAATAAAACACATAAGATAAATAAGAAAAGTATATTTGATTTCGTTTTCATGTAATAATATATAATGTTTTTTATTTGTTACATGGAACAGCCATATATTCCTTTTCTTTGAGTTTAAAAGGTTAATCATGGATGTATCACATATATAATAACAACTATAGAGCAAGTTTATTACTCTAAATAATTAAGGTATAATTAAATTTTCGAATTTTTCCGTTTATTAAATTAATCACAAAAAATATATGTAATTTTGGCAATTCAAAAACCGAGCCATACTTTTACAAAAATACATTTAAAAGCGTTGCATACAAACAACTTTTACATACTTTTTGCCTTAAGTTTTACAGTGTTTATCAACACTTTTGGCTTCGCTCAAGACATTCCAAAACCTGGAGGAAACATTCCACCTGAAAAAACTAACGATACCATTACTGTTCAGGTTGATTCCTTAGAGAAAATAGAGGTTTCAAAAGTTGAACAAGACTCCACCCTAAAAGATTCCATAAAGCCCAAGCCAGCATTATTAGCGTCTACGGTTACATACAAGGCAAAAGACTACACCTCTTTTAATAGTAAAGAGCAAAAACTCTATTTGTATAATGAAGCTGAAGTGTATTTTCAAGACATGGAACTAAAAGCGGGAATTATAGTTATAGATTACAATAAAAACGAAGTATATGCCGGTCGAATAAAGGATTCCGCTGGAGCCTATACACAACGTCCCTCCTTTAAACAAGGAGATAATTTAGTAGAACCGGATTCGATTAGGTTTAATTATAAAACTGAAAAAGCCTTGATTTTTAATTCGAAAACCGAGCAACAAGGCATGCAGATATATGCGCCAATTACTAAAAAGGAAAACGATTCGGTGATCTTTTTATACAAAGGTCGCTTTACAACTTCAAAAGACATAGAAAATCCAGAATATTACTTTCAAGCCAATAAAATAAAATTAGTTCCTGGAAAAAAGATTGTTGTAGGACTTACCAATATGGTAATTGCAGATGTACCTACTCCAATTGGTTTGCCATTTGGGTTTTTTCCTTTAACCAAGACACAAACCTCTGGAGTTTTAATTCCTAGTTTTGGAGAGCAAAGCAGTCGTGGGTATTTTTTACAAAATGGAGGTTATTATTTTGCCATTAGCGATTATATAGATCTTGCTGTTTTAGGAGATTACTACACCAATGGTAGTTATGGTTTGCGTTTTGAAAGTGATTATGCCATACGTTATAAATTTGCTGGAAATTTAGGATTTAGATACGAAAACCTGATTAATAGTGAACGTGGTTTCCCCGATTATTCGAAATCTACCATTTACAACATTCGATGGTCTCATACTCAAGACACCAAATCGAGTCCAAGCTCCAGATTCTCGGCCTCTGTTAACTTAGGAAGTAGTAAATATTATCAAGAATCCATCAACCAAGTAAATGCACCAAGTTTTTTAAATAACACCATGGCCTCATCGGTTTCTTATTCTAAAACCTTTCAAGGGGAACCACAAGTAAATATGAGTGTGGCAGCTACCCATTCTCAAAACACCAATACCGAGTCTATTAGCATGACTCTGCCTACCCTTCAAGCAAGTGTAAGTAGAATTTATCCGTTTGAACCAAAAACAGGTTCTAAAAAAGGTGCTCTTCAAAATATCAACTTTCAGTACAACGTAAGAGCAGAAAATAGAATTCAGACCACCGATTCCTTATTCTTTAAAAAAGAAATGTGGGAACAGGCCCAAAACGGAATCAGTCATAATATACCACTTACTACAAATTTTAAAGTCTTAAAATATTTAAGCTTAAGTGCAACAACCAATTACAAGGAAACCTGGACCTTTAAAACAGTGGATAAATATTATGATGAAACGACAGAACAAGTCATAACCAACGATAACAATGGGTTTGCTTCATATAGAACTTACGATTTTAATACAAGTTTAGGAACCACTTTATACGGAATGTTCAATTTTGAAAAAGAAGGAGAAGATAAAAAAATAAAAGCGCTTAGGCACGTAATGAGACCTTCCATAAGCTATACCATCAATCCGTCTTTCGATCAGTATTATGACACCTATGAAGTAGTTAGTGCCGACGGTTTAACTAGAGAAGAAGTGGAATACTCCAGGTTTGAAAAATCTGTTTATGGCTCTCCAAACAATCGATATTCCAGTACAATTGGATTTGCTTTGGGAAACAATATAGAAATGAAGGTTCGCGAAAAAGATTCCGCTAAAACCGAACCAAGAAAAATAAAATTGCTGGACAACCTAAATTTTAATACTGGTTACGACATTGCTGCCGATTCCTTAAACTGGAGCAATCTCAACATTTCTGGAAGCACCCAATTATTAAAGGATAAAATGGCAGTTAACTTTGGAGCTTCTTTAAACCCGTATGCCTTAGATAACAACGACAACCTAATAGATAAGTGGAATGTTGACAATGGTGGAAGTCTGTTTAGACTAACAAGTGCCAATGTCACCATGAGTTATACGCTTTCCAATACAACTTTTACCGGTGGAGAAACCAAAGAAAGTTATAATGAAAATCTAAGAAGTGGTGGCCGAGCTGATGATTTATTTGGACGTTCGCAAGATTTTGCAGATAATAGTTTTTATGAAGACGACGACGATGAAGAAAAAACACCAAGCGATTTGTACACAAGTCTCATTCCTTGGAGCATACGTTTTGCCTATGCTGTTAACTATTCGAATGTGAGGCGTGAAGATGAGATTTCCTCGCATTCCCTAATGTTCTCTGGAGATGTGGAATTATCCCCACGTTGGAAAGTTGGAGCATCTTCTGGTTACGATTTTAAAAATAAAGGTTTTACCTATACTTCTTTAAGATTTGAAAGAGATTTATTAAGTTGGAGAATGAGTTTAAATTGGATTCCTTTTAGCGATAGAAGCTCTTGGAATTTCTTTATTGGAATTAAATCCAATCTACTTAAAGATATTAAATACGATAAACGAAGACAATCAGATAAACAACTATAGTAGCAGTTGTTTTTCCTATTAGTTTACAGAACGAAAAAAATTTATTTATGAAAAAAATCATCAATTCTCCCCACGCTCCTGCTCCAATTGGCCCATATAACCAAGCTGTTTTAGTTAATAACATTTTATACACTTCCGGACAAATAGCTTTCAATCCTGAAACTATGGAATTGGTTTTAGAGGATATTAAAACAGAAACCAAGCAGGTTATGGAAAATTTAAAAGCTGTTTTAAAAGCTGCAGATATGACTTTTGAAAACGTTTTTAAAGCGACTATTTTTATAAGCGACATGCACAACTTTTCGAAAATAAACGAGGTATATGCTACCTATTTTAATGAGGAAACTGCCCCGGCAAGAGAAACCGTGGAAGTTGCCAACTTGCCGAAATTTGTAAACGTTGAAATTAGCATGATGGCTTGTAAATAAGCCGAAAGCCTTTTGAAAATAATGAAACTTTATTTTCAAAAGGCTTTCATTTATATTCTATTATCAAGTTATTTATCGAGTAAGCTTTCTTGAAATAGCTTATAAATTCTCAGGTATTCATCTGTCCAACTACTTGGTTCTACAAATCCATGTCGCTCTACAGGATAAATTGCCATTTCCCAATTTTCCTTTCCTAATTCGATTAAGCGTTGCGACAGGCGAACCATGTCTTGAAAATGGACGTTATCGTCTATCATTCCATGTAAAATCAATAAATCTCCTTGTAATCCATCTGCAAAGTAAATAGGAGAACTTCTTCTGTACGCCAAACTATCAGTTACCGGCGTATTTAAAATTCTTGCTGTATAACCATGATTATAAGCAGCCCAATCCCCAACTGAACGAATAGCAGCTCCGGCCGTAAATGTTTCAGCTTCATTAAACATAGCCATAAGCGTTATAAAACCCCCATAAGAACCTCCGTAAATGCCTATTTTGTCCTTATCGATTCCGTATTTACTCATTAAATATTTAGCGCCATCTACTTGATCGGATAAATCCTTTCCGCCCATATGTCTATAGATTCCAGTTCGCCAATCTCTTCCATAACCAGCACTACCACGATAATCAATATCTAAAACGGTGTAACCATTATCAACTAATAAATTATGAAACATGTATTCTCTGTAATAAGAACTCCACCATTGATGGGCATTTTGTAAATAACCAGCGCCATGAACAAAAATTACAGCTGCTCTATTTTTTACATCCGTTTTTGGCTGATATAATCTAGCATACACTTCTGCACCATCTTCGGCTTTAAATGTGATGATTTCCGGATCTTTCCAAGAGTAATTCTTAAAAGTTTTAGTAGTAGAATGTGTGATTTGTTTTGGTACGGTCTTTTTTGATGTGAACAACGGGTTTTCCTGAACATACAATTCTGTAGGTTTATTAGAATAAGAATAAAGAATGGCCATTTGTTTTTCATCCGGTGAAAGCGTGACATCATTTTTTCCTACTCTATCTGTTAAGGCTGTAAACTTTCCTCCTGTTATAGACATGCTATAAAACTGACGATCTCCTGGATGATTTTTATTTGCAGTAAAATACCAACGTTTTTCATCTTTAGAAATCTGTGGATTATATATTTCAAAAGCACCTTCAGTCAATGGTTTAACTCTTTTTGAAACCACATTCATGGTATATAAATGTGAATAGCCTGTTTTTTCCGACATATACCAAATACTTTTATTATCTGGCAACCAACCTAAGTCTCCTCCACCATAACCTCCAATTCCAGGGCCGGCAATCCACGCATCGTCATGTTGATGGTCTAAATTTTCAATAGTTCCAGTTTCTACATTCAACAATACAATCCAACGATCTTTATAATCGTTTGTATTAATATCCAAAACACCAAATTTTCCATCTGGACTCCAAGTTGGTCCAGAAATATATCCGATTCTATTCTCGTTTTTATAAGGTTTATCTGGATAATCTTTCGTGTATTCTGGAATATAATCTAGACCTTTTAAATTATCCAAAACAACAGGATATGTTTTTCTTTTTTCAAGATCGTAAACAAACAAGGTGTATTCGGTTTGCTCGTCTCCCACCTTAGAACGTGTGTTTTCATCTTCTGTATAGCCAGATTCCGTAACGTAATGAGGCATGATGGTCTTTTTGTTTTCAGTACGTTTTGCTAATACGTAAGTGACGTACTTTCCATCGGGACTTATTTTTTGGTTTAAAACGGATTTCCCTTCTAAATATATTTTTAATGGTTTTTTAGCATCAAATCGTTTCATTAAACTATCATGTTGATCCGATTTCTCTTTTCGTTCCTTTAATACATCAAAAAGTTCTAACTGATCCTTATTTATCCATTCATCTTTTTTGCTCTTGGCCGCTTCTTTCTTTTCTTTCTTTAAAAAATTCGTGACTTGTGTGGTTGTTCCTGTTTTTATATCCCATTTATAGAGATTCTGATCTTTTACATAAGCAACTTGCGTATCGAAATCTGTAAAATGAACTTGACCTTCAAAATCCGAAGTTGCAGTAATTTGCGTAATTTTATTTGTAGCAATATCTACTACAAATACATCTCCAAATTTGTTATATATTTTTTTGGATTTTTCTTTATTTAAAATCGCATTTGAAGCGGGCAAAGCAAACTCCGTTTCAAAATCTATTTTAGAAATCTTATCGGTTTTTAATTGATAGCCATAAAGGGAATCGCTTAAGGCTGCATCAGGATTCCAATCGAAATAAATAACATCTTTTTCCTCGGACCAACTCACGTTTGAAGGTAAATGACCAATAAAATCATCACCTTGCATGATCTCTTTAATGGTTAATTCTGAAAGATTGTTTTTTTGAGCAAGGGCAAAATAGCTCATCAAATATAGACTTGAAAATAATAGAATGTTTTTCAATTTCATAATAAATAGATTCAATAAAATAATAAGTTTACGAAGTTAGTCTTTCTAGTGTGGAATGTCAAAATCGAAGTTGAATAATCCGGCCCTTTATCTTTAAGCACTTATTTATAATATAAAATCTTGAGAAATAAAATTACATTCTGTACCCATCAATTTAAGTAGTGAAGACTTAAATTTTATTGACTTACAAAAGATTCAAAATCTGTAAAATCTGTAAACATTGACGCAAATATGTAACACAATTCCCATGATTATATGCAACCTTTACGATACTTTTTATACGATGAAACTAGTGTTTTCTTCACCAATCATCCAAGATAAAATTGGAAGAATTTTATTTAAGAAAGGTTTTAAAATTAAAAAGTTGAAAATAGTATTTTAATATAGTTTAAGATGAAAAATAAAATCTATCCTCTAAAATTTGAACCCATTTATCAATATCGTATATGGGGAGGCAGAAAACTGGAACATTTACTTTCAAAACCACTCCCTAAAGACGACCCCATAGGGGAAGCATGGATATTGAGCGATAGGAAGGATCATGCAAGCGAAGTCTCTGAAGGCGAACTAAAAGGAACAACAATTACAAAGTTGATGGAAGACTACCGTTATGAAATTATGGGAAAGATGGGAGACCACTTTGAGAGATTTCCTCTTTTATTGAAATTTTTGGATTGCAACGAGGTTTTGTCGGTACAAGTACATCCATCGGACGATCAAAAAGAGTATATCCCAAAAGGTGATACCGGAAAAACTGAAGCTTGGATAGTTATGGAAACTAGTGATAACAGCCGTATTTACGCTGGATTAAAAAAAGGAACTACTAAAGAGAATTTGCTCGATTCAATTCATAATAAATCGGTGTCCGATCATCTCCACAGTTTTGTACCTAAAAAAGGAGATGCTGTATTTATCCATTCGGGAACAGTACATACCTTGAGCGGAGCTGTTGTTTTTGAGGTTCAGGAAAATAGTGACACCACTTTTCGTCTATATGATTGGGATCGCACAGATATTAAAACTGGAAAACCGCGCGAACTTCAAGTGGATAAAGCAATGGCTTGTATTGATTTTGATCAGGTGGATATCGGTCCAATAACACCAGTAAAAAGTGAAATTATAAAAAATGCCGAAAAACTTTTCGACAATGAACATTTTAAGCTTTGGCGCATTAAAAGCGAATCTGAATTTCAAGCAGGTTTAAAAGATGAGCCCACCATTCTTATTTGCATAGAAGGAAAAGGCAGTATGAACTATATGGATACTGAATACACTATTGACAAGGGGGAAGTGATGCTATTGCCAGCGATTATTGGGCAGCTGGAACTTAAACCTCAAGAGAAAATCACATTACTTCAAATAGCTATTCCCGAAAAAAAATAACAAACATGAAAAAGTTAATTATATTCGATTTGGATGGCACGCTGGCAAAAAGCAAATCTCCTATCGATGAGGAAATGGCAGATCTTTTAAAAAAATTATTGGAAGTGAATCATGTATCTATAATTTCTGGTGGAGATTGGCCTCAATTTCAAAAACAGGTATTGAGCAATTTACCGAAAAAAACAATTCTAAAAAAACTAACAATCCTTCCTACATGTGGGACTAAATTCTACCAATACAAAAAGGATTGGGAGGAATTATACGAAGAAAATTTTACGGAGGAGGAAAAAAGGAAAATTCTGGATAGTCTTCATAAAGCGATCAAAGCATCTGATTTGGACATCAAAAAAACTTGGGGTGAACAAATTGAGGATCGAGGGAGTCAGATAACCTATTCAGCATTAGGACAAGAGGCCCCGCTAGAAGAAAAAAAAGGTTGGGATCCTGATTTTGAAAAACGTAGAAAAATTGTAGAACCTCTCAAAAAGACACTAAAAAATTTTTCTATTGGAATGGGAGGAACAACTTCCATTGATATTGTAAAACCAGGAATCGACAAGGCATATGGCATAAAAAAACTTGAAGAGATGTTGAAGTTCAATATCCCTGAAATGCTATTTGTTGGAGACGCTCTTTTTGAAGGTGGTAACGACCATCCTGCTAGAAAAACTGGCGTGGACTGCATTCAAGTTAGAGATGCCGAAGAAACCAAAAGAATTATAGAAACAATAATTGCCTGCAACACTGAAAATAAATAATTATGACACCTTTTAAACTACATCGAATTTGTACCATCATGAAACCTGAAAAAGGGAACGAATTTGAAGTTGAAGGGGTGCTGAATCCTGCAGTTACTCGTGGACCTGAGGGGAATCTCTACCTATTTCCCCGACTGGTTGCCAAGGATAATTATTCGCGTATCGGAATTGCAAGAGTTGTTTTTAATGAAACCGGGGATCCCGTGGATGTTGAACGCTTGGGAGTGGTACTAGAACCCAATGCCGATTATGAAAAACGTCCCAATGGCGGCGGTGGTTGCGAAGATCCGAGAATAAGTTTTGTTAAAGCTGTTGGACATTATATAATGACCTACACGGCTTATGGACCAAATGGACCGCGTATTGCCATGGCACGGTCAAAAGATCTATTTAACTGGGAGCGAATGGGTTTGATATGTTTTACACTGTATAAACCTGTAGATTTTAATAATGTAGATGATAAGGATGCTAGTTTTTTTCCAACAGAACTTCCAAGCCCCCATAATCATAATTCTATAGCGATGTTACATCGCCCACTTTTTCCCGACACCATTCCTAAAGAAACGATAAAAAAAGATAACGATCGGGAAATAGACAAACACAAGGAAAGTATCTGGATATCTTATTTTAATTTAAAGGAAGGAAAAAACACTTCCTTGGTAAATGCTAAATTTACTTCACATCACTGTCTTGCACATCCTGTATATCCTTGGGAAAATTTAAAGATTGGTGGTGGGGCACCTCCAATTCTAACAAAACATGGTTGGTTGTTGATATATCACGGAGTACGAAAACATAAGGACTCTACCAAAAACAACCCGAAATACACCTACTCTGCGGGGGCTATGATTCTTTCGGAAAAAGAACCACAAAAAATACTGTATCGCTCACACGATCCCATTTTAACTCCGGAATTGGATGATGAAATTATTGGAACTGTTGGGGATGTAGTCTTCCCTACTGGTACAGATCGTCGAGATGATATTGGACAACCCAATAGAATTGATGTATATTATGGAATGGCGGATAATTGCATTGGTGTTGCAAAAATGGAAATACCCGAACACATACCGCTAACGCATTAGTTTAAAGATTGTTATCATCTTCAAATTTTAACTTCTCTACTACTTACGCCACTTTTTATAGGCATTAATTAGTCCCTTGGTAGATGTATCATGAGATTCAATTTTGTCATCATTATCTAGTTGAAGCAACACCTTTTTAGCCAATTGCTTTCCAAGTTCTACCCCCCACTGGTCAAAACTAAAGATATTCCAAATAACACCTTGAACAAATATTTTATGTTCGTATAGTGCTGTAAGAGCACCCAAAGTAAATGGTGTAATCTCTTTCAGCAAAAATGAATTGGTGGGTTTATTTCCAGTAAACACCTTAAACGGAATTAATTTCTCCATTTCAAGTTTGTCCATTCTCTGCTCTCTTAATTCATCAGCAACCTGATTAGCAGTTTTTCCATTCATCAAAGCTTCCGTTTGCGCGAAAAAGTTAGAAATCAAGATATGATGATGTTCCCCAATTGGATTATGGCTGATAGCAGGAGCGATAAAATCGCATGGAATTAAATGTGTTCCTTGGTGAATAAGTTGATAGAACGCGTGTTGTCCATTGGTTCCAGCTGCACCCCAAACTACCGGACCGGTGCTGTAAGTGACATTATTTCCATTTCTGTCGGTATGCTTGCCGTTGCTTTCCATATTGCCCTGTTGAAAATAAGCCGGGAAGCGATGCATATATTGATCGTAAGGCAAAATAGCTTCGGTTTCAGAACCAAAAAAATTGGTGTACCATATTCCTATCAAAGCCATAATTACAGGTATATTTTCCTTAAATTCCGTAGTTTTGAAATGGTTATCAGTTGACTCGGCACCTTTTAGTAATTGTTCAAAATTATTGTAACCAACCGTAAGTGCAATGGAAAGCCCAATGCTGCTCCAAAGACTATAACGTCCCCCTACCCAATCCCAAAAAACAAACATATTTTCGGAGGCAATTCCAAACTCGTTCACTCCCTTTTTATTAGTTGAAAGTGCCACAAAGTGTTTGGCAACGTGTTTTTCATCCTTAGCCGATTTTAAAAACCACTCGCGTGCGGTATGAGCGTTTGTCATAGTCTCTTGCGTAGTAAACGTTTTTGAGGCAATGGTAAAAAGTGTCTCTTCTGGATTTAAATTTTTGAGCGTTTCTGCGATTTGGGTACCATCCACGTTGGAAACAAAATGGGCATTAATGCCTTTTACCCAATATGGCCGAAGGGCTTCTGTAACCATTACTGGACCTAGGTCACTCCCACCGATACCTATATTTACGATGTCGGTTATCCTTTTACCAGAATAGCCTTTCCACTCCCCATTGTGGATTTTTTCGCAAAAAGATTGCATTTTTTCTCGCGTTTCACGGACTTCCGGCATAATATCCTGCCCATTTACGAGCATGGGTTTATCTGAAAAATTTCGCAGAGCGATGTGCATAACCGCACGATCTTCCGTTTGGTTAATTTTCTCACCCGCAAACATTGCTTCCTGAGCTGCTTTTACTTTACAATCATCTGTGAGTTGCAGTAACTTTTCAAGAGTTTCCTCTGTGATCAGATTCTTGGAATAATCAAAAAGAATATCCCCAAATTGAAGGGACATTTTTTCAAATCTTTTGGGATCTTCTGCAAAAAGATTTTTCATCTGCACTTTTTGCAGGTCTTTTTGATGTTCGCTTAAGGCTTTCCAAGCTGGTGTTTTAGTGGGATTTATTTTTGGAAACATGATGTTTTCAATTAAATTTATATTAATAATAAACTCTCCAGATCTAACAGGTTTTTGAAACCTGCTAGGTCTCTTCTATAGCTTTGAGGCGGCGGCGGTATCTAAATACCAAACAACCTTCTTTTTATTCGATTTTATTAATCGCGCAGGATACATCGCTGTCTCTCCTTCTGTATCTTCCAAAACCCTATATACTGCCTCCGCTTTATTTTTCCCAAATACCAAAAAAGCAATATTTTGTGCTTGATTGATAAGTGGCGCTGTCATTGTTATTCGGTCCATACCCACTTGTTCGACAAACACTGATTTAATGGTAGCTTCGGATTCCTTTAACACCTCAGTATCTGGAAAAAGTGAGGCCGTGTGGGCATCATCACCAAGACCCAAAAGTATAAAATCGAATTCTATGGGTTTATTATAAAAATGTGCTGTTATGGAATTCGCGTATCTTTGAGCTGCTTCTGCTGAAGAGCCCGTTGTATCGACTTTAAAAATATGGGAATCTGCAATTTTCAAAGAATCAAACAACACTTCTTTCGCCATGAGTGAATTTCGTTGTGAATCATTTTCTGGTACAAAACGTTCATCGCCAAAAAAGAAATAGGTTTTGTTCCAATCTATTTTATTTCTATAAGTTTCGGACGCCAACAATTTGTACAGTTTTAGCGGGGAACTTCCACCAGAGAGCACAAAATTAAATTGACCACGTGCTTCAATCGCCTCTTCTGCAACCTTTCGAATAGCTTCGGTCAATACGATTATCAATTCATCTATTTCTTTATAAATCTTCAATATCATCTCTATTATTTTTTGTTGTTTTCGGAAAGACTAAACCAATGAAATCCATCCTTTGCAATGAGAGCTTCCGCGTTTTCGGGACCCCAAGAATCTGCAGGATAATTAGGAAAATTTGCCATCTTATTGCTTTCCCAGAAATTGAGCACGGGCATTATTAATTCCCAGGCAGCTTCCACTTGATCTGCACGCATAAAGAGGGTTTGATCTCCCGAAATAATATCCAATAAAAGCGTCTCATAAGCTTCCGGGGATTCAGATTTCGACTTTCCGGCATAATCGAAGACCATATCCACAGTATTCAAACTCATTTCAAGGCCAGGGGTTTTGCCTTCCATTTGAAACCGGATACCCATATCGGGTTGAATACTGATTACAAGTCTGTTTTGTTTGGGAACGTGGCCTGCTTCACTTTGAAACATATTATGAGGCACTTCCCTAAACTGAATTGTAATTAGAGACGATGTTTTGAAGAGACGTTTCCCTGTGCGCAAATAAAAGGGTACACCTTGCCAGCGCCAGTTATCCACATAAAATTTTAAAGCTGCATAAGTTTCTGTGTTTGAATTAGGAGCAACCTCTTCTTCCTCCCTATATCCAGGAACTTCTTTTCCTTCCACCCAGCCAGGACCATATTGTCCTCTAGCGGCAATAGTATCCACCTTACCAGGAAGAATTTTTCTCATTGCCTGTAAGACCTCAACTTTGCGATTACGAACTACATCAGCATCAAAATTAATGGGTGGTTCCATAGCAATAGTACAAAGTAATTGCAATAAGTGGTTTTGTACCATATCGCGTAAAATGCCTGCATTGTCGAAATAACCGCCACGGGAACCAATTCCAATTTGCTCAGTAACAGAAATTTGAACGTGTTCAATATGGTTTCGATTCCAAAGTGGTTCCATAATAGAATTTGCAAAACGGAAGGCCATAATATTTTGTACTACTTCTTTTCCTAAATAATGGTCTATTCTATAAATCTGTTTTTCATCGAAAATAGTAAGTAGTCTTTTATTAAGTGCCTTTGCCGATTTAAGGTCGCTACCAAATGGTTTCTCAATTATGATACGGGTGGTATCTTGGTTATTTTCCAATTTACTCTTGGATATATTTTCTGCGATGGTGCAAAAATATTCAGGTGACACCGCGCAATAATAAATTATGGATGGATTTTCTTTCCACTCTTCCTTAAGCGCATCAATTCTAGAACCAAATTCCTTATACTCCGCAGCATCTTTTATATTGGCAATCTGATAGGTAATATTTGATGCAAACTTGGACCAATCTTCATTTCTGGCCTTCCCGCTTCGTGAAAATTCATCAACGGCTTCCAATAAGGAATTTCGGTATTTCGCATCGGTAAATTTGCTTCGTCCTGTGCCGATAACAGCAAAGTTTTCGGGGAGGCGATTTTCAAGAAACAAATTGTAAAGCGCAGGTATAATTTTCCTTTTGGTAAGATCTCCCGTACCTCCGAAAATAATAAATATGGCTGGATTTGATTCTTGATCTGATGTCTTTGGCATAACTTTTAAATTTTAAAAAGTTTTAGATTATTAAAATGTACTATTTAATTTTTAGGTTCTTCCCATTCGGTATGAAAAACACCTTCTTTTCCTTTAAGCTCATAGGTATGTGAGCCGAAATAATCCCGTTGCGCTTGAATAAGGTTTGCGGGCATTTCTTCACTTCTGAAATTATCAAAATAATTCAAAGCCACAGAAAATGCCGGAGCTGCAATACCATATCGGGCAGCGTCAGAGACTACGGTTCGGATGCCGGGAATGCTTTTGAAAAGAATATCGTGAATGTTCTTGTCTAAAAACAGATGCTTCAATTCCGAATTTATTTTATACGCGGCATAAATATCGTCTAAAAATGCGGAACGGATGATGCAGCCGCCACACCATATTTTCGCGATTAAATGAAGGTTTAATTTATAATCATATTCCTCATTTGCGTGATAAAGTAAGTGCATTCCCTGGGCATAAGCAGAAACCATTGCAAAATAAAATGCCTCTTCCATCGAATG
>Ga0209075_1000160_pt1 | contig 59549 bp, 56 predicted proteins | sample Stecom2011_FD_187523 | JGI IMG/M metagenome (GOLD analysis project Ga0209075, IMG submission 187523) | Agricultural soil microbial communities from Utah to study Nitrogen management - Steer compost 2011 (SPAdes) (version 2) | ecosystem: Environmental > Terrestrial > Soil > Agricultural land...
CAAATGGTTGCGATGTAAATGAGACAGTGGTTGTTGATCGAGAGGGTGGCTTAACGTTATCGATTACAGACAGCGAAAACGTCTCTTGTTTTGGTTTGTCCGATGGAAGTGCTACTGTTGGTGTAACAGGAGGAACTCCAACCTATTCTTACGCTTGGTCTTCAGGAGGAACGAACTCGCCATCAGCGACAGGTTTATCAGCTGGAGTGCATACAATAACAGTAACAGATAGTCAGAACTGTTCTGAAGAAATATCTGTTGTAATTTCAGAGCCAAGTACAATTGTGCTTGACGCTACTGTGGTTGATTCGGATTGTGGGATGGATAATGGTTCTATTATTGTAGAAGCTACGGGAGGTGCTGGAAACTACTTGTATTCATGGTCTCCGTCAGTGAGTAATTCTCATCAAGCAACAAACATAGGTGTTGGCAGTTATGAAGTAACGGTTACCGACGGCAACGGTTGTAGTGAAACGGCTACTTATGTTGTTGAATTAGGTGGTTCTTTCTACATTGATGCAATTCCTTCTGAAACAACGATTAATCAAGGAGAGAGTGTTCCTTTGTATTTGGTAGTTGATCCAAACGTTACTGTCGATGTTATTTCTTGGAGTCCTTCTACAAGTTTAAGTTGTTCAGATTGTACCGACCCGATAGCTACTCCAGAAGTAACAACAACGTATGTAGTTGAAGTGATGGATGACAATGGCTGTATTTCAACAGATACAGTTACGGTGAATGTTATTTTACCTTGTTCTGATGTTTTTGTTCCGAATTCTTTTTCTCCGAATGGAGACGGTTTAAATGATTTTCAATGTGTTCTTGGGAGCTGTATTACTTCTTTAGAGTTCATTATTTTTAACCGTTGGGGAGAAACGATATTCCAAACCAATGACCAAAAGGAATGTTGGGACGGAACCTTTAGGGGAAAACCTGTACAAAGTGGAGTTTATACTTATAGGTTAAGAGCCAATTCAAAAGATCAGGGAGAAATCGAACAAACTGGAAATATTACTGTGGTGAGATAAGTAATGACATGAAAATTTATAGAATATGAAACATTTATTAATATTTTTTCTTTTAACGCCCTTTGTAGTAATTGGGCAAGACATTCACTTTTCGCAAATGAATCTTTCGCCTTTAACATTAAATCCTGCTTTGGTAGGAGCAAATTATGATTTAGAGGCTAACCTTAATTATAGAAGTCAATGGAACAGTGTAAACTCTCCTTTTCAAACCATAGGTGCCTCGGTTTATTCAAGGTTAAATCCTGAAAATAAGCCCACGAAAAAAGCGTATATTGCTGCGGGAATTGATTTTTTTAATGACCAAGCAGGATTGACAAATCGAGTTGTATCAAACAATGTTAATCTTCATTTTGCAACCCATTTGATTGTTGGAAAAGGCTCTACTTTAGGTTTGGGTTTGTATGGAGGCTGGGCGCAACGCTCCATTGACCCTTCAGGGAGTACGTGGGCAAGTCAATACGATGGGTCTGCATACAATTCATTGATAAGCAGCGGAGAGGATTTCAATCGAGCTTCTTTTGGCGTTTTCGATGTAGGTACAGGAATAGTATATACCTACAACTTTGGAAATTCAAGAATTGGAATCAATGATGCAAAAAAAATTAACGCTGGCTTTGCTGCTTACCATTTGAGCCGACCAAATTATTCTTTTCTTGCTTCAGAAGAGCGTCAATACATTCGATTTTCAGGGTTTGTAAACGGTTCTTTTGGAGTTCAGAACACTCGACTTATTGTAGAACCTGGAATTTACTTTAATCAGCAAGGTCCAGCAAGAGAGATATTTTTAGGAACGTATTTTAAATACATCATTATTGAAGAGTCTCATTACACAATATTTGTACAGCCATTTACTGCTTCTTTGGGTGTGTTTTACCGAAACAAAGATGCTTTAGTTGTTAAAGCAATGTTGGAATGGAATGGAATTGGACTGGGTTTTGCGTATGATGTCAACACGTTTAATACTCTTATGACTGCATCAAAAGGAAAAGGTGCATTTGAGTTTGCTCTTCGCTATGTTGTTCCTGATTTCTCAAGAAGACCATACGTTTCTGGAGGAAGATCCTTTTTCTAAAAAAAGATAAGCATAAACGAATTTCAAGAAATACCCCGTTTTGGGTATTGTATATTCTTTAGGGTACTCCTATTTTTGCAAAAGTTATTTTTATTTAATCTAAATAAACAATGAAAAACTACGCGAAAAATTTTAGTTTGTACCTATACGCATCAATAGTCATCCTGTTTTTATCAAATTATACACTTGGACAAACGGCTTCTTTTGTTGGTAAAGTACAAGATAATTTTAAAGAGCCTCTTCCTTTTGCAACTGTTAGAATACCTCAATTAAGCTTAGGAGCTAATGCTGATGGGTTTGGTAATTTTAAACTAGAAAACATTCCTGCTGGTAAATATAAAGTAGTTGTTTATTTAAATGGATATATAGAAAATAGCAGAACAATTACTTTTGTTGACAACGAACAAGTTGAGCTTGTGTTTACTTTAGAATTAGAAGACCTAATTGATGGTGTTGAAGTTTTTGGAAATCGTTATGTACGTCCAGATAAAATTGAAAATCTTACCCGACTTCCATTAAAAATTCATGATCAAATACAAAGTATCTCTGTAATTTCAGACAAATTAATCAAAGATCAAGGCGCATTAACCATTGCAGAAGTAGCACATAACGTACCAGGTGTATATACTTTCGCAACTTATGGAAATAAACGAGAAAGTATGTCCTCGCGTGGTTTTAGAGGGATTCCTATTTTGAAGAATGGAGTCCGTGTTAACTCAGATTTTAGAGGAACAGGAATTCTTACCGACATGCAAGGCGTTGATAATTTGCAGGTTTTAAAAGGAGCTTCTGCGATTACTCAAGGTGTGGCTACTGACTTAGGAAGTCCAGGAGGAGTGATCAACATTGTGACCAAGACACCTAAGTTTTATACCGGCGGAAGTGTTGGTTTGAGAGTAGGAAGTTTCGGTCAAGCAAGAGCTGTTTTTGATGTGCATTCTCCTATAAATAAAGAAAAAACAATAGCTTTTCGTATCAATGGAGCATTAGAAGCGGGTCAAACTTATCGGTCGATGGTTAAAGGCGATAGAATTTACTTAAATCCATCTTTAAAGTGGTTAGTAGATGAGAAAACAACACTCACAATGGAAATGGATTACTTTAATGATGGGAGAACTCCTGATTTAGGAACTGTTAATTTAGGAGAGAATGATGAGAACCGCATTTATGACTTGCCTACTTCGCAGTTTTTGGGATATAAAAATGATCGATCTAATACCTTAAATACAACTTATGCAGTTAGATTAGACCACGAGCTTACAGATAAATTGCAATTGAACGCTGCGCTTTATCATTCCAACTTGACCTTAAATGACAAAGGAGCAAGCTTAGGTAAAGTTGTTGAAATTGGAGGTGAGAAAATATATAATCTTCGAGAAAGAGGCTATAGTGTAGCCAATCGAGAAGATAAAAACACTGTGGTGCAGTTAGATTTTACTGGACATGAGATGAAAACGTGGTTTATGACACACACTTTTCAAGTAGGAATAGACTTTAGAACCAATCAATATTCTACAGCGAATCAAAGTTTAAGTAAATTAGATACCATTGATGTTTTTGCAGATGTTTCTAACTCTTTACCTGATTTCAATCTTCCTGTGGCTAGCGAAGCAAGTGCATCATCCCGTTCATTAGGTTTTGTAGCACAAGATGTAATTAGTTGGACAAGCTGGTTTAAAACATTTTTAGGTGTTCGTTTGAGTAGAACAGAAGTAATTACCGAAAAAGAAAACACTTTAAGTCATGCTGTGAATCCACTTGGAGGAGTTGTGTTTTCTCCTTTTAAAAACATTAATGTTTTGGGTTCATATACCAATAGTTCTTACCCACGAACTGCTTCGCGTTTAGATGTGAATGGAAAAGAATTAGGAACCGAACGTTTTGACCAATTAGAAGTAGGAATTAAATCGCATTGGTTTAATGAAAGGTTTCATGTGAATGTGACATTTTTTAAGATTAACAATACAGATATTAACCTTCCTGTTTATGATGAAAACTGGGTAGAAACAGGTTATTATCAAAAGGGAGGAAATGATCAAAGGCAAGGTGTTGAAGTTGAACTCACAGGAAGAGTTTTAGAAAACTTAGAATTGATTGCGGGATATGCCTACCTTGATGCACAGTATAAAGAGCATACCTCATACGTTCGTGGTTCAACTCCTCTCAATACGCCTAAACACACTGCTAACGCTTATGTGAACTATAGATTTAAAGATCGAATTTTTAAGGGCTTAACCATTGGAGCTGGAGTGTATTATATTGGTGAACGACCAAATAACGACTGGTCTTCAGGAGCGGTTACCCACGAAGGAATTGTGCCAGGACAAAAGCCATTTAATGTGGATGCATATACAGAAGTGAATGCTCAGGTTTCTTATTCATTAAAAAGAAATTGGACGTTTAGATTTTTAGCAAACAACATTCTAAATGAAATAGGATATAACGCATATAGGACAAGTTATATCAATCAAACTAACCCTAGAAACTTTGCTCTATCAATCGAATACAAATTTTAAAGCAATAAACGAGAAAAGTGTTTTTTTAAAAGCAAGGGGAATCATAAAGAGGTCGTTTCAATTAAACGACCTCTTTATTTATTTTTAATACGCTCCAATGTTTTTCAATAAGCTTTGAAAAGTCGATGCAAACGTAAAGTGTGGTCTTAATGTAATATAGTTATGCTTATCTATACAAGCTTGATAAGCATTTTCAGTAAACTGCAAACGACTAGAGTCGAATGTGAACTGGTCTAAAATTTTCCCTATTTGTTCCACTCTTAAATTACTGTGTTTAGCAAAAAATATAGCCATATTCAATTTGTTGGCCTCAAACGCTTCACGATTTAAAGCATGGATAAAATCGAGTAAACTACTTTGGTCTACATAATTTCCATGATATGGTCCATAATAGTTTGGAGGGTAATCTGCACCGTTGTGTCCGCCATAAGGAGGAAAGTGCGGAGGTCTGTACCCTGGCCGCTTCCCATTAGGCTTTCCATAGCCAGGATAGCCAGGAGGATAATGGGGTTTACAATTGTTGTGATGTGAATGGTAAGCGTGATTACAATTATAATTGTTGTGGTTTGCATTACCTCCCCAATAACCAGAGATATTCCAAGTTGTTTTTTGATTGTTTAATGTTTCTACTCCTTGTCTGTGTTGGGCATTAGCAACTCCACTTAGTGTAAATGCAAATGCCATTACGAATAATAAAATCTTTTTCATGGCACTGTGTTTTTAGTTTTTAAGGATATAATACGAAAGTCATACCAGAATTATTTTTTAATATAAACTGTCTGTAAATCCGATGTAAAACAAGGCAACTGTTAGAAAACTAATACTTGTAACTTTAAAAATTCATCATGCCAGTACTATTGTTTATATTTGCACTAATTAATAAACATAAATATGGCAAGTCAAGATAGTTTTAATGCGAGTAGAGCTCCCAAACCAGTGGGTTTATATCCTCATTCTCGAAGGGTAGGAAATTTATTATTTTTATCAGGGGTTGGTCCTCGCACTGCGGGTTCTGACGCTTCAGATTCTCATGTCCCAGGTTTAGAGTTAGATAAAAACGGAAACTTTATCAAATTTGATTTTGAAGCACAATGCAGAGCTGTTTTTGACAATGTGCGTGCAATTTTGGAAGAATCAGGCTCAAGCTGGGAGAACTTAGTTGACGTTCAAGTGTTTTTAGTTAATATGAAAAGAGATTTTCACGTATATAATAAAATTTATGCTGAATATTTCAAAGAAAATCAACCTTGTAGAACTACAGTTGAGGTAAGCTCATTACCTACACCTATTGCTATTGAATTAAAATGTATTGCAACAATTGATTAAATAAAAATTTATGATTGGTTTTATTATTCGAGTAATATTAGCGGGTTCAGCGCTTTTTTTTAATGTGTATCTTTTTGCTACTGGATCATGGGGGTGGGGAATTACAATGATTTTCCCAACTGCATTAATCTGGTTGAGTTTTTGGAGAAATGAAAATGTAATTATTGCGCTTTATCAAATGAGATTGGGAAAAAACGATAAAGCATGGAAAGCATTAGAAAGGATAAAAGCTTTAAAGTTTCTACCTAAAAAACAAAGAGCGTACGTTCTTTATCTAAAAGGAATGTTAGGTTTACAACAAGGTATGGGATTCTCACAATGTGAACAATTAATCCGAAAAGCGCTTAGTTTAGGGATACGTACAAAACAAGACCAAGCTGTGGCTCACATGCAGTTAGCAGGTATTTGTATGCAAACGGGAAGAAAAAGCGAAGCTAAGATTTTGCTAGCTCAAGCCAAGAAATTGGATAAAGGAAACATCCTTAATGACCAGATTAAAGAAATGAATAAGCAAATGGGTATGGTTGCTTCACGTAATCAAATGAGAATGGCTCAAATGCACAAAGGAAGAATTAAAACTCCTAGAAGAAGATAGTGGCAGAAGATTTAATTGTACATAGCGGACTTAAAGAAGAAAAATACAAGACCCTCATTCCTCAGTTGAAGGCTTTGTGTGAAGGGGAAACTAATCGTATTGCTAATTTAGCAAATGTAGCAGCGGCGATTAAGCAGACCTTTGACTATTTTTGGGTTGGCTTTTACCTTGTAGAAGGAGAGGAGTTGGTGTTAGGCCCGTTTCAAGGTACAATTGCTTGTACGAGAATACAAAAAAACAAAGGTGTTTGTGGAACTGCTTGGGAAAGAAAAGAAACCATTTTGGTGGATGATGTAAACGAATTCCCAGGACACATTGCTTGTAGCAGTTTGTCACAATCTGAAATTGTAGTGCCCTTAATTAAAGACCAAGAAGTGATAGGTGTGCTAGACGTAGATCATAGTGAAACCAACACTTTTGATGCAATTGATGAAAAATATCTCAACGAAATTTGTACATGGCTCGTTTCTATTATATAGGCATTTTCTTTTTTGTATTGGCCATCCTTGCGTCCTGTGGGCAAGTGGGCACAATCACAGGAGGAGAGGAGGATAGGTCGGCGCCTAAAGTCTTAGTTGATAAAGTAAGGCCACCAATGGGCAGCACCAATACATATCCCCAAAAAATTGTGATTCCATTTGATGAGTTTATTGAACTAAACAAACCAGCAGAAAACATTCGAGTAGCGCCTCAAGATGTAAGGTTGAATTATGCGATAAAGAAAAAATCTCTTGAATTAACGCTTAGAGAAGGAGAATGGAGTCCAAACACAACCTATACTATTTATTTAAACCGGGCTGTGAAAGACATTACAGAAAGCAACGATTCGATCATGTCTTATGTGTTTTCTACGGGAAGTTTTATCGATTCTTTGCAAACGGCAATTCAAATTCGTGATGCTTTTACAGGAAGTGTAGTTGAAGGAATTACTGTGGGTTTGTATACTTCTCCTTTAGTGGATGACACAAGTGCTATTAATCCACGTTATTATGCAAGTACTGACAAAGACGGAATAGCTGTTTTCAACCATATTAAAGACACGGTTTTTTATGCTTACGCTTTTGAAGATGAAAACAGAAACAATCGTTTAGATGCCACGGAAAGAAGAGCGAGTTTAGAAGGTGCAATTCCCCTTTATTTTGAAGATACAATCGATGTAGTTGGTCCTGTAATCCGTTTAATGCCACCACAAGAAACAGAGCTGAAAATTACTGGAAATGAAGTTCTCCCACCAGCTACTTGGGGAATTGGTTTTAACCGTCCATTAAACGAGGACGAAAGTTTTGAGCCATTAATGCAGCCCAAATATACTGTTTGGAATGAAAAAAGAGATTCTGTAACATTTTACTATGAGTTTGAAGAGCGTTCAGGCGACTTTTTAGGAACTTTGAATACATCCGAGAAAAAAGACACAATAAACAAGAGGTTCTTTTTTAAAACAAGTACTCCATTGTTGCCTCAACACAATTTGCAAAACCATAAATTAGGAGTTATAGACACTTTGAAAATTACACTCAACGACCCAATTGAAAAAATTGATACAAATCACATTAAGGCTTATCAGATAGCGTATGAAGACAGTTTAGAAAGTGACTTAACTTATCAGATTCTTCCGATTTCTGTCGTTGAGTTTGCAGTATTATTTGATAAGCAAAGACAAAAAGAAATAAGAATAGAAATAGCTCCCGAAGGACTTGAAGGAATTAACACAGCGTTAAAAGACACTATGAAGTTAGACTTCACCCTACAAGAGAAAAGAGAAACAGGATCTTTAATTATAGAGTTGGATAGTGTTCCACCCTACGGAATTTTGTATATTACTCACCAAAATACTAAAGAAGAAATTCAAGTTGTATTTGATGGAGAGGAGAAAAATACGCATACTTTAGAGTATCTTTCTCCCGGACAATATGAATTTAAGTACCTTATTGATGAAGATAGAAATGGTAAATGGTCTACAGGTTCAATTTTTACAGGAGAAGAAGCAGAAACTATGATTTTCTTACCTGAAATTTCAACAGTTAGGGCAAATTGGGAAGTAAAGACAGTTCTTCAACTTTTCCCGTAAAAAAACATTGTAAAATGATAAATGGTTAAATGTAAGGAGGTTTATAGTGTTCAATCTTAACATTTAATATATCTTTAACACTCCTAATAGCTTATGAGAAGGATACTTGGTTTTTTAATTTTGGCAATGTGTTTTCTGCAGAGTGTAAGTTCTGCGGCTGAAGATAGCCTTCCAAAATTAGAAGACTTTAAAGCTATTTTACAAAAGCTAGAGTATTACACAGACAATGAAAAGTCAGATAGTTTAACTCACTATTTATATTTAGCAGAAAAAACATGTGCTAAGTTTAACACAGGTCATCAATTTACGCCTGAAGAGTTGACTTTGGGAAGTGAAATTTATTTATCCATTGCAAGGCACTCGATTTTAAAAAATTTGATCCTAGAAGCGATAATTAACTACTCTCAAGCGGAAAGATTAGCCGTTCAAGCAAAAAATGAACACCAACTGGCAAAAGTGTTGTCTAAAAAAGGAAATACTTACCTCTATATGGGGAGTCAAATAAAAGCAATTGAGAGTTTTCGTCGAGCAACATTGCTTTATGAGCAGCTCAACGAACCTTTAGCTCTTGCAGAATGCTACTTAAGTCTTGCTACAATTTATAAAAATCTAAAGAAAGTAAAACTTGCTTTAGAAAATATAGAAAGGGCTTTAGCAATTAATAAAGAGCTAAAAAGCTCAGTTTTATTGGGCAAAATTAAAATAATTGAGGCTGAGATGATGGAGGAAATGGAGGAATATGAAGAAGCTTTAAAGCTGTATCAATCCGCTCTTTCTTTATCTAAAACTGTGGGAAACAACAGAGACGGCACAAGCATTTTAAACAGAATAGGTCTTTTATATTTAAAAAATAAGCAGCTGAGACAATCTATCCACTATTTAGAAGAAGCTTATTCAATTGCACTAGAAAAAGGTTATGCTTATGAGCTTGCACATACCTTAATCAATCTTGGCGAGTATCACTTTAATAATGGGTCTTTTGAGGAGGCGATAAAGCACGGAAAAGAAGCTTTATCCCGTGGTGAAGTTTTAAAAAATGATGATATTAAAAACAAGGCTGCTACGCTGTTACTCAATATTTATAAGAAAAATAATGACTGGAAAAATTCGTTTTATTATCAGGAGTTATTGATTAAAGAAAAGGAAAAAAATGAGTCAAAAATAATTGGGCAAATTATTGAAGAGGAAACGCATCGCATGAACCTAGAGAAGGAAAAATTATTGAGCGAGCAAAAGAAAGTAGAAAAAACACTCCTACAAGAAAGAGAAAAACAAGGAAGAAAAATCATCTATATAATTGCTGCTACAGTAATTTTACTCTTATTAACCTTTGTTTTTCTTTTTTATTCACGATTAAAAGCTTCAAAAGAAAAAAATAAAATTATACTTAAACAAAGTGAGGAAAGAAAGCTTTTACTTCAAGAGGTTCACCATCGTGTAAAAAACAATTTCCAGATAGTATCTAGCATGTTGAGGCTTCAATCTTACAGTATAGAAAATGAAGAGTTAAGGCAGAGTTTTACAGAGGCGGTAAATCGAATTAACTCTATGGCTATGGTGCATGAAGTGATCTATCAACAAGAAAAATTTAAGGATTTAGACATTAAAGTATATCTACAGAAATTAGTCGAAATACTTCAAAAAACAAGCTATAATAACATACATTTTGTTACTGAATCTGAATCAGTTCCGCTTAAAATTGAAACACTAATCAGTGTCGGGATAGCTCTTAATGAATTGATTACGAACTCATTTAAGCACGCTTTTAACTTGGAAGTGTATAATCCAATGATTAAAATTTCCATTAGGGTGATGAATGACAACCAAGTTTTGCTGGTTTATCAAGATAATGGAGTGGGAATCAATAAAGAACAACTCAAGCATAATTTTGGAATGGAATTAATTGAAACCATTATCGAAAATTATTCAGGAAGCTTAACTATTGTTGATGATAATGAAGAATGGCCTACAACAATTGAAATTCGTTTTAAGGAATAAATAGAACGTTAAAGACTTGTTTTCCCAAGGGAATAAGAAAGGTGAAGAAAGAGGTTGTGCTCTTTAAATTGAAGAGGTAAATGATTGATTAATCTATGTAAATAAATGTAGCCTATTTCAAATTTAACGTCTTGCAATGCCATTAGCTCCGTACTGAGCACTGTCCGATTTTGATTAAATAAAGGATAGTCATTTAACTTATGAATGTTGAGAATAAATTCATTAGAAAGTGATAAATTAACTTTTGAACTGAGTAAATAATTCACTCCCACACGATTTCTAAAACGAATGATGTCTATATTCCTATTGCTCAGTATCCTGTATTCTGAAGCAAAACGATTCGCAAAATAAAAGTTGTTGAGCATCTTTTCTTTCATTTCTACTGCTAATGAAAACCTAAACTCTTTTGCTGTTTTATCAGTTGACTCAAAAGTGGGATGAATGATGTCATTATGACGAAAGAAGGCAAAAGGCGAAACTGAGAGCTTTAAACTTGGCGAATAGGAATAATGCACCCAGTTTCGATAACTTGTCAATAAATTTCCCCCAACAAAATCACTCGTATTCATAGAACTTTGACGCCTATGTTGTAACTCTATGACAGTGTTTAGTTTGGGACTTACAGGAATATCAATTGCGCCTCTTAGCCAAGTGTTATATAGATTTTGTGAAAACAAGGCAAAAGGGCTGAAAGAGAGGGTGTTAATGAGAATAAACGCCAGTATTTTTACTACTCTTGTCCACATCTTTCGCTTAATTTGGCAGTTTATCTCTAAAGTAGCCATAGACCCACGTTCCAGCCACTGCACTCAGAAGTGTGATGATCACTACGGTTGCTCCCATCCCAATTTGAGCAAATAATGGTCCTGGACATGCTCCTGTTAATGCCCAACCCAATCCAAAGATGAACCCACCATATACTTGACCTTTGGTAAACTTTTTAGAAGAAAAGACAATAGGTTCACCGTAAATGGTCTTGATATTAAACTTTTTAATTATAAAAATTGAAAGCATACCCACAGCAATAGCACTTCCAATGATTCCATACATGTGGAAAGATTGAAATCTAAACATTTCTTGGATTCTAAACCAACTTACGACCTCTGCTTTTACGAATACAATCCCAAATAATATCCCAAGGATTAAGTATTTGATGTTATGGTACCACTTATGTTCTAAACTACTTTCGTTTATACAAACTGCGTCTAAAGACCTTACTTCTTTCTCTGTGTTTTTTAACTTGTTTTTATCCATTTTTTTAATGCGTTTTCTGATTTATGAATGATTTATTTTCTCTTTAGATTAGAGAGATAGGATATAGGGTAAAATGAAGTTAGCCATGATAACTCCACCAATCATGAAGAATATAGTAGCCACTAAGGAAGGGAGTTGTAAATTAGAAATTCCCATAATGGCATGTCCACTTGTACATCCACCGGCATAACGAGTACCGAATCCGACGAGAAACCCACCCACTACAAAGAGTAATAGACCTCTTAATGTGAATAGTTCAGACCAAGTATAAAGGTCTTTAGGTATCATACTGCTATAGTCATTGATACCGTAGTTGGCTAATTCTTCTGTTAATTCTTGGCTTACTTCAATAGGGTTGAGATTGGAAAAAAAGTTCATGGTTATCCATCCGCCTAATAAAATACCTAGCACAAAAATCATATTCCATATTTCTTTTTTCCAGTCGTATTTAAAGAAAGGAATGTTGGCAGGCATACACGATGCACAGAAGTGTCGTAAGGAAGAGCTAATCCCAAACGATTTATTTCCTAAAATCAATAAAGCAGGTACAGTTAAACCTACAAGTGGTCCAGCCACATACCATGGCCAAGGCTGTAAAATAAAATCTAACATTTTTTCTTTTTATTTATGTTCGTTAATAATTTCGATTAATTTTTTAGCAGGCAGTACGCCCGATTGCTTCCAAAAAACTTTCCCGTTTTTGAAAACAATAAAGGTAGGAACACCTCTTACTTGATAAGCACTTGCAACATGTGGGTTTTTGTCTACATCTACTTTTATAATACTGGCTTTGTCTCCTACCTCGGATTTTACTTCATCTAAAATCGGCGACATCATTTTGCAAGGTCCACACCAAGTGGCAAAAAAATCTACTAAAACTGGTTTGTCTTGATTAATAATTTCCTGAAAAGTCATTGCTGAATATAATTTTAAAACTGAAGTGCAAATTTCAGGATAAAAGCAGTTTAATACAGTAACTAATGTTACAATTGATTTGTGGGAAAGCTTATAAGAGAGAGGTTTTAAAAAAGAAGTGAGGTCATTATTTGTTTAAAATCTTTAACAAATGCTTTAGTCGATCAGTGTGAATGTAATCCACGTTATGCTTCACCGCACGAATATTTCTTTTAGAGGAGTGTGTGTTAAATGTGGCAACCATCACGTGATGGCTATGTGCCAGTTTAACTTTGTCTTGGGTCAATTTATCAACGGGAATTGTAATGCCATGAAGACCATATTGAATGGCCAACTTTAACGCATAATCAAATTCATTATAAACAAACTGCTTAATGTCGGGTCTAAGCGTATAAAGATGAGATATTAAAACCTCATTTTTAAATTCTACAAAAGTTTTCTCCACTAAATTATACTTATCGATTATTTCTATAAGTGCTTGGATTAATTGGTCTCGAAAAAGCGAATCTTGCTGGGGATAAAAACCCTTTATGTCAAAAAAATAAATGTATTGGCTGGGATTAGAAATAGATTTTAACACATCCTCAAGACGAACAAGTTTGTAGTTTGCATAATGTGGATAACTATATCGAGCGTTTTTTAGTTCTTCCCAAGTTTTGTGGTGAATAAGCCCGGATAAATTAGTAGACTCTTGGAGTGTACTGTCATGATAGGCCACTAAAACACCATCTTTTGTCATCTGAATATCCATTTCAATTCCTTCTGCTCCAAGATTTAAGCTGTTTAATATGCTTTCCAACGAATTCATGGGATAGGTATGTCCAATTCCCATTCCTCCATGACCAATAACTGAAATTTGATTTCCATTTAGGTTATGAATCTCAAACTCTTCCTTTTGACAAGAGAATAGTAGAAATAATGAGCATATAAAGACAATATTTTTCATAAAACATAACCTACTGTGAGTCCTCCCCAATGTCGAAGCGCTTTGTGAAACTCTATAATCGGAGTATAACTAATTCCTAAAACTAATTTTCCTTCAGGTTTCTGATAACGATATCCCAAAACAAAGTGTGTATGTGATTTTATTTCCCTATCTGAAGCACCATTGACTGGGTTGGCACGGACGATATTGGAAATTAATTGACCAAAACCAATATGCGCTTTATGGGTATGCCCATAAAAACCATTTATAGTAATCGGCAATAACAAATCAGGATTAAATTTAGCAGTGAAGTCATAAAGTCGAATTGAACTTATTCCAACACTCCCTGAAATTGAAAACAAGTGGGGAAGTGGAATCATTCCTTCATAATTTAACGATCCGTATCCACCAGCTCCCCCTGCGCTTGCATTCACAATATGTTTGTAATGAATATTTTGAGCCTGTGCTTTTTCAGCCTTTCCTAAATACAGAAAGATTAAAAAAAGCAAGTAAAACGTGATTCTATTCATTTCTATCTTTTGTTCTATAAAAGAACAACAACATCTTTAGAAGATAGTTTAATTTTTTATGATTAAAAGATAAGCTTATTCTGTGACAATTTTTTCTAAAAACTTTTCAGTGATGAGGTACGTTGGTTTTACACCGCTGAGTCCAAGTCCGCCTGAAGCTAAAGTACTTCCTGTTTCCAAAGGATTATCAGAGGCATAATAAGCATATCGAGTAATCACTTTTGGATCAATACTTTTTCGAATTTTTGATGCCGCCTGAATGGCTTTTTGGTAATGTGCTCCTTCCATTTCTAATCCTATGACTTTCCATGTGGAGTGCATAAAATAGTTTAGCACTTCTTTGTTTTGTAGAGAAGTACCTAGCACAGTAATCATGTGCCCATCAAACACGTTCACATCCTCTCCTTCAAAATCTTTCACAGAAATTCCATTTTCAAAAGGGTAATTATCGGTAGTTCCTTCATGTATATGTGCGTATGGAATCATAATATCTCCTTTATCTCCAGTTAATATTCCCGCTTTCCCCATGATAGAAATCGATTTTATATTGAGCTTTTTTTGTTCTTTTTTGCTGTTTTTATAAGGTTTGAGTAATTCATCCATCGTCTCAAAGGCTTGTTCCCCAAAAGCATAATCCATCACGACGATAACTCCGTCATTTTTGGCGGATAAATGATTCAAATAAGTAGCAGAAAAATTCACTTTTGACAAATCAAAAATTTGAACGTCAATGTTTGTTCCAGATTGATCTTTAAGAAAAATCATTCCTTGTTGCTTTGCAAGCTTTGTGATTTCCTCTCTATCTTTATGATTTTCCGCTTGACTCAGTCTTTCAAAAACTTCAATTTTGGTGAGTTTTTCTCCCTTTGCTTCAAAAGTTTGTTTAGCAAAAATATAATTCATCACACTGTGCATATTCGAGCTAATTATGTGAATAGGACGATTGATTAAGTTGTTTTTTTCAAGCTCTCTTTTTATGCGGTCTGCCCACATTTCACCATGAAAATGATGTCCTGTTCGTTCTCTTAAAATGGTGCTAAACAAAATGGTTCTTTTTCTAATTTCTAGCACTTCATCAATAGCAAGTTTTCCAAGCCAATAAACAACTTTTAATAATCTGAAAGGCTGTTCTTCTGTTGCCAATGCTTTATGTATCTCAAATACTTCATGATAGGGACGTCCAATGATGTTGGACAAACGAAATATAGAAACTTCAATTTGTTTCTCATCAAGCTCATCACTTAGTGCTGCCTCTTCAATTTTTTTCCACTCTGGAGTAAGCTCGCCAACTTCTGTAAATAAGGCTTGTTTTGCAATTTTATGAGATTCAATAAAAAGAAAAGTAAGGTGGGTGAGTATATCATAAATATCCGAACGACCACGCGTAATTTCAACATTCATTTGATCTGCATCGATTCGGTAGCAGTTTCTCCTTCTTTTGGGAGGAATAATTGCTTTAATATAGGGAGAAGAATAGCCTTCATCGCCAGTTAAGTTAATGATGGAGCACTCTTCAATTCCTTCAGGAAGTCGTTCTAAAACATAAAGCAAACCATTCAATTCGATTTTCTCTTCTCCGATAGAACCATAAATTTCGGGCTTAAGTTTTAGCAAAGACTCTCTTAGCATTGTTCCTGAAACACCCATAGGTTTGTAAAAGCCACGATTAAATAAATGACGCATCGCTACATAGATTCGTTCTATGGCTTGTGTTGATTCTTGAGCTTTTGTGAGTTCTATCTTTGACATTCCTTCTCTTTTTGATTCGTCTAATATAAGCTAATATAGGAAATTTAAACTATTTTTGTAACAGTCAATATTGAGAGAATGAAACACATAAAAATTAAAACGTTATTAGAAAATCCAGAAATTGGTGCAAAAGTTATTGTTAAAGGATGGGTTAGAGCTTTTAGAAGCAATCGCTTTATCCAAATAAACGATGGAACAACAATTAATTCTATTCAAGCAGTCGTTGAATACGAAAACTTTGAAGAGAATTTATTAAAGAAAATACATACAGCAACAGCGATTGAAGTACGAGGTGTACTTACTGAATCTCAAGGTAAAGGGCAGGATGTAGAGGTGTTGGTAGAAGAAATTAAAATTATTGGAGAAGCCAACCCAGATGAGGTTCAAAAAACAGTGTTACAACCTAAAAGACATAGTTTAGACTTTTTAAGAGAACAAGCTCATTTACGTTTTAGAACAAATACGTTTGGAGCGGTTTTTAGAATTCGTCATGGCTTGACTTTCGCCATTCATAAATTCTTTAATGACCGCGGCTTTTTCAATGTGCATACACCGATTTTAACTTCATCTGATGCTGAGGGAGCTGGAGAAATGTTTCATGTGACAAATTTTGATTTAAACAACATCCCTAAAAAAGAAGACGGAACTGTTGATTACCGTGAAGATTTCTTTGAGAAACCTGTTAACTTAACTGTTTCAGGTCAGTTAGAAGCTGAATTGGCAGCTTTAGGATTAGGACAAGTATATACGTTTGGACCTACATTCAGAGCAGAAAACTCAAATACTTCTCGACATTTAGCAGAGTTTTGGATGATTGAGCCAGAGGTGGCTTTTAATGATATTCATGACAATATGGATTTGGCAGAGGACTTTTTGAAATATCTTTGTCAATATGTATTGGAAAATTTTAAAGATGATTTGTCATTTTTAAATGATAGAGACGCACAAGAGCAAAAGTCAAAGCCTGAGAAGGACAGAAATCCAATGAGCTTGAAGGAAAGACTTCAGTTTGTTGTGGACAATGATTTTAAACGCATTACATATACAGAAGCGATTGAAATTCTTCAAAACTCTACACCTTATAAGAAGAAGAAATTTAAATATCCTGTGGAATGGGGAGTTGATTTACAGTCTGAACACGAAAGGTTTTTAGTAGAGAAAGAGTTTAAATGTCCTGTGATTATCACAGATTATCCTGCTTCATTTAAAGCATTTTACATGCGTTTAAACGAGGACGGGAAAACTGTAGCTGCGATGGACGTTCTTTTCCCAGGAATTGGAGAAATTGTAGGTGGGTCTCAGAGAGAAGAACGTTTAGATGTGCTAATAGAGAAGTGTAAATCATTTAATATTAATGAAGAAGAATTGTGGTGGTACATCGATTCGAGAAGATACGGAACGGTGCCACATGCAGGTTTTGGTTTAGGATTCGAAAGAATGGTAATGTTTGCTACAGGAATGACAAATATTAGAGATGTAATTCCTTTTCCAAGAACACCTGGAAATGCAGAATTTTAAGAATAAGTGTATCATTATTCGTTTTTTATTATTAGCTTAAGGAAAGAAATATTTAATTATGGCACTAAGACAATCACTTTCACAAAAGTTGACACAAAAGCTTTCTCCTCAACAAATTCAGTTGATGAAGCTTTTGCAAGTTCCTACTTTGGAAATCGATCAACGAATTAAGCAAGAACTTGAAATAAACCCAGCTCTTGAAGAAGGAAAGGATGAACTTGAAAATGAATTTGACCAAGAAGATTATCAAACAGAAGCTGATGGTGAAGAAAGAGATTTTGACATAGAAGAATACTTCAGTGATGATGAACCTGCATATAAAACAAGCGTTTCTAATAGAAGCAGGGACGATGAAGATAAAAGTATTCCCCTTTCTTCAGGAAAAACTTTCCAAGAACATTTAGTAAGCCAATTAAATTTACAAGAATTATCCGAGGAAGAATCTAAAATCGCAGTATACATAATTGGAAGTTTAGATGAGTCTGGTTATCTGGATCGTGATTTAGAAGCTATAGTGAATGATTTAGCCTTTTATCAAAACATTGAAACCACAGAGGAAAGATTGGAGAAAACGTTGAAGTTGGTTCAGAGTCTTGATCCTGCAGGCGTTGGTGCTCGTGATTTACAGGAGTGCTTGGTGCTTCAAATGGAAAGAAAACAAGATGGAAACATCTCTCGTTATACTGCACTGAAGATTCTTCAGAATCATTTTGAGGAGTTTACTAAAAAACATTATCAAAAAATCATTAATAAATTAGAAATTTCTGAAGAGGATTTAAAAGATGCAATTCATGAAATTATCCGTTTAAACCCTAAGCCCGGAGGTTCTGTGAAAGAGTCTTTAAGAGTGGTTCAGCAGGTAGTTCCAGATTTCTTTATTACGGAAGAAGATGGAGAGCTTACCATGACTTTAAACGGCAGAAATGTTCCAGATTTAAGAATAAGTGCAGGGTATAAAGAAATGCTGAAAACCTACTCAGAGGGTGGAGAAATGTCTAAAGCAGACAAAGAAACTTTGACTTTTGTAAAAAGCAAATTGGATTCAGCAAAATGGTTTATTGATGCCATCCAACAACGGCAACATACATTGATTTCCACTATGACAGCCATAATGAATTATCAAAAGGAATATTTTTTGACAGGAGACGAGGAAAATCTTCGGCCAATGATATTAAAAGATATTGCAGAAATTGTTAATCTCGATATTTCAACAATTTCAAGAGTGGCAAACTCGAAATATGTACAAACGCAATTTGGGACTTTTCCGTTGAAGTATTTCTTTTCAGAAGCTTTATCTACTGATTCAGGAGAAGAAGTCTCTACAAGAGAAGTAAAGCAAATACTACAAGATATTGTCGACGGAGAAAACAAGCGAAAGCCTCTAACGGATGAGAAGTTAGCCGAAGCATTAAATGAAAAAGGCTATAATATTGCGAGAAGAACAATTGCAAAATACAGAGAACAGTTAAATATCCCTGTAGCAAGACTTAGAAAAGAACTATAATGCAGAAAATATCATCCTTCATTTCTTGGCTGTTTCTACCATTTTTAACGCCATTTTATGCCTTGTTAATTGCGCTTTATTTACCGATTAACGCAACGTCTTTCGTGATGTATGATTCGTTGTATTTACTTGATCCAAAAATAAAGTTGCTTTTCTTGCTTTTGTTTGGTGTTTTTATTGTCATTGCTCCTTGTTTTTCTCTTTTTGTAATGAAGAAAAATGGCATGATACAATCTTTTAGTTTAGAAAATAGAGAAGAAAGAAATTCGCCTATCGCAATTATGATGATGTATTGCTTGGTATTGTTCTTCTTTCTTCATTTTCAAGCAGAGGGTGCATATATCCCATCGATTATCAAAGCTATGGTGTTGGGAGGAGCAATAGCAGCAGGTGGTGCATATTTTATCAATAGGAGTATGAAAATAAGTCTCCACGGTATAGGTATGGGCGCATTTTTTGGATTTATCTACATGTTTTCACTATCCTTGGAAGAAATTCCTTTGTTCTTAATAATTTCTATTTTACTTTTGGGAGGAATTGTAATGTCGGCGCGACTAATTTTGAATGCACACACCTTAAAGGAAGTCGGATATGGTTATTTGTTAGGATTTGTTACTCAGGTAGTGTGTATTCTAATTTATATGTAAATTGAGTATGAAAAAAGTAGTATTTATTTTTAGTGTGCTTCTTGCTTTTACAGCGATGAATAGCTGCGGCTCTTCAAAAGAAGGCAGTGGGTTTAATTTGTTTTCAATTGAGGATGACAAAGAGCTGGGCAAACAGGTTGCTCAAGAAATTGAAAGTAACCCCAATGAATATCCGATTTTAGACAGTACGCGATATTCGCTCGCATACAAATATTTGTATGATATTAGAGATCGTATCCTAAATTCAGGAGAGGTGAATCATAAGGATGATTTTAATTGGAGAGTCAGAATCATACAGGACGATAACCAACTTAATGCATTTTGTGCTCCTGGAGGATATATTTATGTGTATACAGGACTCATTAAGTACTTGAAGTCTGAAGATGCCTTAGCAGGTGTGCTTGCTCATGAAATTGCTCACGCAGATTATCGTCATTCAACTCGACAAATGACAAAAGTTTATGGCGTTCAAGTGTTGCTAGACTTTTTAGCAGGTGATAGACAAATGATTAAAGAGTTAACCGCTGGAATTATTGGATTGAGGTTTTCTAGGTCTCATGAAACCGAGGCCGATGCCGCATCTGTAAAATATTTATGTGGCACGGATTACAATGCTGCTGGAGGCGCTAAGTTTTTTGAACAAATTGAAGCAGAAGGAGGTGCGTCTATTCCTGAATGGTTGAGCACACACCCAAGCCCAAGTAATCGAATTGAAAACTTTTATAATCAAGCTGTAGAAAGAGGCTGTGGTGGGAATCAAGACCATAAGGATAGATACCAAAAGCTTGTTGACGCACTGCCGTAATCATAGTTTTAATATGATTGTCACAACCAAAGAAGGAAAAAAGGTGAATTTGAGCAAAGGAATAGACTTGTCAATTCCTTTGTCTAATGACGACAAAAATCCTTTAGCTTGGTATGTGAAACCACCCCAATTTACTCCAGTTATGGAAGATGGATGGGTTGGATCAGTAGAAAAGGGAGGAGCAGTAAATTTTAGAAATATTTTTTTTAATCCTCATGGACATGGAACACATACAGAATGTCTAGGTCATATTACAACCGAAGTACATTCTGTAAACCAGTTGCTAAATAAATATTTTTTCCACGCCGTAGTGATTAGTGTGGAACCTGAAAAGAAAGGTGAAGACCATGTGATTTCAGCTCAGCAGTTGAAATCATTAAAACAATACGACTCCATTGAAGCATTAATTATTAGAACACTCCCCAATTCTCCAGATAAAAAGTCGAGAAAGTATTCTTCAACAAATCCTCCTTATTTAGATATTGACTGTCTCACGATAATGAATGAATTAGGAGTTTGTCATTTACTTGTAGACTTGCCGAGCGTAGATAAAGAATTTGACAACGGAGTTTTGGAATTTCATCATGGCTTTTGGCAAGTGCCTGAAAACCCTAGGGTAGATAGAACGATTACGGAATTAATTTATGTTCCTAATACCGTGAAAGATGGAGAGTATTTACTCAACCTTCAAGTTGCTCCTTTTGAAAATGACGCCTCTCCAAGCCGACCTATTATTTTTGAAATCTAGTTGAAAATCAAATCAATAAAAATGAATAAACTCATTAATTTCCTTGCGATTAGACCTAAATTAAGAGCTCTTTTAAGCTCCTATTTTAGAGATACTTTAGCTTTTGACATTGAATTTAATTTACGCATGAGGGCGTTAAATACAACCTGTGAGTACATCGAAAAAAACATGGTTGGAATTACAATGTATGAAAACAAAACTTCACCAATTGACCATGCACTGAAACATGTTTCAATTGATGGTTTATTTTGTGAGTTTGGAGTGTACAAAGGAAAATCGGTGAATTATATTGCTCAGAAAATCAATAAGGAAATACATGCTTTTGATTCCTTTGAAGGATTGCCTGAAACGTGGCTGTCCACACATAAAAAAGGACATTTTGCTATGAAAAAACTTCCAACCTTCGAGTCCAATGTAAAGATTCACAAAGGATGGTTTGATGACACTCTTCCCGATTTCGTAAGTAAACACAATGAGAAAATAGCATTTTTACACATAGATTGTGATTTATACTCATCTACTAAAACAATTTTTAGCTTTTTAAACCCACAAATTGTAGAAGGAACAATTATTTTATTTGATGAATATTTTAATTATCCTTTCTGGGAGCAACATGAGTATAAAGCATTTCAAGAATTTGTAAAAGAGAACAACATAGAGTATGAATATCTATGCTATAGTTCTCGTACATTTGGTTCAAAGGTGGCAGTGAAAATTACAAAAAGAACGTAATAGTTATTTTTTTTTAGTTTACTGATAAAAGTCATAATGGGATAAAACTATTCGCTATTAAAAAAATGTACTTTTGAGAAAGTAATATATTTTCAAAATTGACCATTTTTTAGATCAATGACTCGAGAGGAATTAAAAGCTGAAGTTTTACGACTAAAGAAAGAGAAAAATACAGTAATTCTTGCCCATTATTATCAAGAGGACGACATTCAAGAAATTGCTGATTTTGTAGGAGATAGTTATGGATTGTCGATTGAGGCATCAAAAACAAATGCAAGTACTATTTTATTTTGTGGGGTGCATTTTATGGCTGAAACAGCTAAGATTTTAAATCCTAACAAACGTGTCTTGCTCCCTGATTTAAATGCGGGTTGTTCTTTATCTGAAGGCTGTAAATACGAAGATTTTAAAGCATTTAAAGACAAACATCCTGAACATGTGGTAGTGATGTATATCAATTGCACGGCGGCAGTTAAATCCATAAGTGATTATATTGTAACTTCTTCTAATGCAGTAAAAATTGTAAACGCTATCCCAAAAGATAAAAAAATAATTTTTGCACCCGATCGAAATTTAGGAAAGTACATCCAGAAAGTGACAGGACGTGAGATGCTTCTATGGGACGCAACATGTGTAGTGCACGAAGCTTTTGCGACAGATAAAATAATGAAATTAATGCTTCAATATCCAGATGCAGATTTGATTGCACACCCAGAATCTACAGAAGACGTTTTAAAATTAGCTAATTTTATTGGGTCAACCGCAAAAATGTTGGCCTACGTTCAACAGTCTCCTAAAGATCAGTTTATTGTAGCTACAGAAGCAGGTATTATTTATAAAATGAAGCAAGCTGCTCCTGGAAAAACATTAATTCCCGCACCTATCGAAGAGGATAATACTTGCGCCTGCAGTATGTGCGCTTACCAAAAAGTCAATACACTTCGAAAGGTATATGAATGTTTGATTAATGACACGCCTGAAATAGAACTTTCTGAAGAAATAATGGATTTAGCTCGAATACCTATTCAGCGTATGATTGAAATTACAGAAAATGTCAATATATGAGTATGACGTAGTTGTGGTGGGATCTGGCGTTGCAGGGCTATCATTTGCAATTCGATTGGCAGAAGAAAAACCGAATTGTAAAATCTCTATATTGTCGAAAGGAAAGCTGGATTTGACAAACACTTCCTTCGCTCAAGGTGGAATTGCTGCGGTTGTTGATCAGCAAAACGATTCGTTTGTAAACCATATTGAAGACACTTTAAAAAGCGGAGGTGGTTTATCTTCTCCTTCAATTGTTCAGCTTGTTGTAGAGAAAGCCCCAGCGTGTATTGAAGACTTGATAAATTATGGTGTAGCATTTACAAGAAAAGAAAATGGGGAGCTAGACCTAGCCTTGGAAGGCGGACATAGTTTGCCCAGAGTTGTGCATGTGTTTGACAAAACAGGACATTATGTGCAGGCAGCTTTATTGAAAAAGGCACATTCACTTTTAAACATTACTTTTTATGAAAATCGCTTTGCAATTGAACTTTTAAATGGTTTAGACAATACAATAGGCGGATTGTCAGCATTTTACGAAAAGGAAAATAAGATAGAAATTTTTCATGCAAAATCAATTGTTTTAGCTACAGGTGGATCTGGACAAGTATATTTACAAACTACAAATCCATTGGTGGCAACAGGTGATGGTATTGCAATGGGTTCAAAAGTAGGCGCGAAAATCTCTCATCTGGGATTTGTCCAGTTTCATCCCACAGCATTATACGAGGAAGGCATGCCAAGATTGGAATTAATTACTGAAGCAATTCGAGGTTTTGGAGCATATATTGTCAATAAAAAAGGCAAACGATTCATTGCAGAAACTGATGAAAGAGGTGAGTTAGCCACAAGGGACGTGGTTTCTAAATCAATTTTTAAAGAATTAGAAAGGAGCAAGGAGACACATGTATATTTAGATTGTCGACATCTTAATCATAAAGAGTTAGAAGAGAAGTTCCCACATGTGAGAAAGCAGTTAGAGAACAAAGGATTTTCGTTAAGCAAGGACCTAATTCCTATTGTTCCTGGAGCACATTATCAATGCGGAGGTTTAGTGGTGAATGAAAAAGGACAAACCAATCTAAAAGGCTTATATGCGATTGGAGAATGTGCAAACACTGGACTCCACGGCGCAAATCGTCTAGCTTCCAATGCTTTGCTGGAAGGACTTGTTTTTGGCCGAAAGGTAGCGGAATGTATCTCAGAAAACATTGATGAAATGCCACAAGTTCGTCCACAGCTTTATGCAATTTATCAAATTGATTTTACTTATGATGTGGAGTTTGTGAATACAATTTATGAAGTGAAAACCATCATGTCAAAGTATGTTACCATAGCTTCAGATTATACGCAGCTTATGAAAGCAAAGCAGAAATTAAAGACAATAACGCAACGATTAAGGCCTTTTTTTGAAAGACGTATAGTGTCAGCCTCTGCATTGACAGCTCAAAACTTATTGATTTTGTCAGAACAGATTATTCTTGATAAGTTAAATCAATTGAATTTATCTATTGATAACGTACAAGGCTATTGATGAACTCTTCATTGATAGTCCATTTACGGACTGTTAAGAAACTAAGTCGATACTGTTAAAATAATTTTCTACGCTCTACCGTACTTTTGCATTAGAAAAAAACGTACCTTTGAATAGTTGTTAAGCACTAATGTATGGCAAAATACACCTTAAAATTAGATGAAGAGTACGATTTTGATTTAATAGGTCTATGTAGTCATCAACAAGATTATAGAGTATGCTGGTCAATCAACAAACAATTGGAATTAAGATTAGAAAAATCTATTGATCCACTTGTGATTTATGGCAAAAAAAACACCTTGATTTCTCAACATTCCTTGTTTGCTTATGAGGATGAAGAAAGTGGATTAACATATTATCTAATTAAAAATCGTTCAGAAGGCAAGTTTATAATCCCAGAAAAGTCTCAAATAGATTTTTTTTTGATGATTACAGAAGGAGGTGTTGTGGACATTGATGAAGTGCTTGGCCAATTAAAAAAAACTCCAGAGGTTTTGGCAGTTTTTGAGTTTGATCCTTATACTTTGAAATCTGCGCATAACCTTGTGTTTTAGTATTAAAATAAATAATGAATTAAGAAAATGAAAAGAACCAAAATTGTAGCTACAATCGGACCAGCTTCTTCCTCAAAAGAGGTATTAAAGAAGATGATGGAGGCAGGAATGAATGTCGCACGAATCAATTTTTCTCATGGAAATTATAAAGACCATGAGCAAGTGATTAAAAATATTCGAGAATTAAATGAAGAAACAGGCCTCAATATCGCCATTTTAGCAGACTTACAAGGACCCAAGATAAGAACATTAAACATGGAGAACAACGCTGTTGAATTAGTCAAAGGCGAAACAGTGGAAATTGTAACGGAAGAAGGAGTGGTAGGAACAAGCAAAAAATTCTCTATTAATTATCAAACCTTACCACAAGATGTAAAAGAGGGAGAAGACATACTGCTAGATGATGGAAAATTACAGCTACGTGTGATTTCTTCTGATGGAAGCACCATTAAGGCAGAAGTGATACATGGTGGTGTTTTATCTTCTCACAAAGGGGTAAACCTTCCTAACACTGTGATCTCTTTACCTTCGCTCACTGAGAAAGATAAAGAAGATTTAGCATTTGCTATGGAGAATAACGTGGATTGGTTGGGCTTGTCTTTTGTGCGTTCAGCTCGAGACATTATTGAACTGAGTCACATTGTTAAAAAACATCGAAATAAAGCAAAAATTGTGGCCAAAATAGAGAAGCCAGAGGCAGTAAAAGATATCGATGCTATTATTCAACAAGCAGATGCAATCATGGTAGCTAGAGGGGATTTAGGTGTTGAAATTCCTATGGAAGACGTGCCTTTAGTCCAAAAAATGCTTATTCAAAAGTGTTATATGATGGCAAAGCCTGTAATCGTTGCTACACAAATGATGGAGAGCATGATAGAAGACATTTCACCTACAAGAGCAGAAGTAAATGACGTGGCTAATGCCGTGTTAGATGGTGCAGACGCTGTGATGTTATCAGGTGAAACTTCTGTGGGTAATCATCCTGTAATGGTGATTGAAGCAATGAGTAAAATTGTACAGAAAATTGAAGCATCTGACGAGATTTATTACAAAGAAGAAACACCAATCACGAATCCTTCAAGGTTTATTTCTGATTCTATTTGCTTCAATGCAACATTGCTCGCCAATAAAGTAAACGCTAAAGTGATCGCTACCATGTCATTCTCAGGATATACAGCATATAAAATTGCTTCTCAAAGGCCAAAATCTCAAATTTTTGTCTTTACTGGGAACAAAGAAATTTTAACCCAACTCAATTTAGTCTGGGGTGTTAGGGCTTTTTACTATGATAAAATGGTAAGTACTGACCATACCATAGCGGATATTAAGTATATTTTGAAAGACAAAGGGTTTATTGAGGATGGAGATTTAATTATCAACATTGCATCAATGCCTATAGAAGAGATGGGTAAATCAAATATGTTACGATTAAGCTATGTAGAATAGCAAAGAGTAAGGTGCCAATACAATGAAAGGGATATTGATTGTTGACGATGAAGAGGAAATTCGTGAACTCTTGGAGTATAATCTTCAAAAAAACGGATTTAGAACCTTTGTGAGTGATAATGGAGAGAATGGATTGAAAGTTTTAGCCGAAAACAGGCATCAAATAGACTTGGTTTTACTAGATATGATGATGCCTGTAATGGATGGTTTTGAGGTGTGTAAAGCCATTCGTGCAAATTCTTCATACGACTCACTCTTGATTTGTTTTTTAACAGCAAGAAACGAGGACTACAACCAGGTTTATGCACTAGATGCAGGTGCGGACGATTATATTTCTAAACCGTTAAAACCGCAAGTGCTAATTAGCAGAATTAATGCCCTCATTAGAAGAAACGTAAATGTGCCAAGCTTGTCAAACGAAGAGGAAATTACAATTGATCGAGAAAGACACATTGTCGTTAGAAATGGAGAAGAATTTCATTTGCCTAAAAAGGAATTTGAACTTTTATCACTTTTACATTCTAAGCCTGGAGTAGTGTTTAATAGACACACTATTTTATCCGTAGTGTGGGGAAATGAAATTGTAGTAGGCGACCGAACCATTGATGTTCATATTCGGAAATTGAGAGAAAAAATAGGTTCAGAGTATATTCAAACAGTGAAGGGAGTAGGATATAAACTCGTTGTATAAGAGGAGAATCGATAAAAATTCACATAGGAAATAAACTTTCGTAATTAAACAGTGTTGTTTTAGCTAAAGAAATTAGTATTTTTGCAGATTGTGTTTAAAAGTGAGAATAAGTCATTACTTTTGCATTGCGCTTAAACCAACTGTAGTCATTTAATCTTTAAGTATGAATTTAGAAACCATATATGTTATCGTCGATAGCAAATTTGGAAAGCATATTGCCGAATGGGCAGAGAGTAAGAAGATAGAAACTATTACTACTCAACAAAGAAACAGCGAATTGTCCAATCTCGTGGATGGAGTTGTTGTATTTCATGAAAATCATAACTTTAGGAAGGAAGACCTTGAAACGCAAGACTTTCTTAATGAGAATAACAAGGTAGTACACAAAGTTGACCTGAATGGAACATTGTCTGCGACGAATTCTAACTTTATTATGTGGCTAGATAGAAACAAGCCAAAAACCCTGTTGTTTTTAGCAGATGATAATGTGATAAAAAACTCCAATCTTCCTCTTTTCTTGGAGGGAGTTAGCTTGGATTAATAGCATTCATCTGTCTTACTTAGAATTTTAGACAGTTTACGAGGGTTATTCTTGTAATTTTCTTTAATGTTTTCCATTTGTTCTATACAATCTATAAGCTTTCCTGAGTCTGTTCTGGATTCACTAATGCATTTGCAATAATCGTCCATTAAAGCATTTAACTCAGGATCATCACAGCTTGTAAAAAGTAGAGTTGCTGCGAAAAACAGTATAAGACCGAGTACTTTTTTCAAGATGATTAAGATTTTACCTCTTGAAGAGCGTTTAACTTTATTTCTTTAACCATACTTACCAACCCGTTGGAACGTGTAGGTGATAAATGCTCTTGCAAACCAATTTTTTGAATAAAATCAAAGTTGAATTTTGCAATTGTCTCAGGAGCTTCTCCATTAATTACGCGTATTAACAAGGCAATAATTCCTTTGGTAATAATTGCGTCCGAATCAGCAGTATAAAACATTTTACCGTCTTTATTTTCTGCGTGTAGCCAAACCTGAGATTGACAGCCTTTAATTAATCGGTCAGCTGTTTTGTATTGCTCATCAATGATTGGCAACTCCTTTCCCAGCTCAATAATATAGCTGTATTTGTCCATCCAATCATCAAATAGTGCAAACTCATTAATTATTTCTAATTCTTTTTCGTTAATATTCATTCTTTTAATTTTTTAACATTGGGATAATTTTCTGTAACGCGCCAATAAAAACATCCACTTCTTCTTTTGTATTGTATAATGAAAAAGAGGCTCGAATGGTTCCAGGAATTTGATAAAAATCCATTATCGGCTGCGTACAATGATGTCCTGTTCTCACAGCAATTCCCATTTTATCTAATAATACACCCACATCATAAGGATGTGTACCTTCGATTAGAAAAGAGATAGCGCTTGTTTTGTTTGTCGAAGTTCCGTAGATTTTTAAGCCATCTATTTGGAGCAGCTTATCGGTGGCATAATTTAAAAGCTCATGCTCATATTCTTGTACCTTTTTCATGTCTAGCGTATTTAAAAACTCAAAGGCACTACCAAGTCCTATTCCTCCAGCAATGTGCGGAGTACCTGCTTCAAACTTATGGGGTAAATCATTAAAAGTTGTTTTTTCAAATGTCACCTCCTTGATCATATCTCCGCCTCCTTGATAAGGTGGTATAGCGTTTAATATTTCTTCTTTTCCAAACAACACACCGACGCCAGTTGGTCCAAACACTTTGTGCCCAGAAAAAGCGTAAAAGTCACAATTTAATTGCTGTACATCTATTTGAAAATGTTGTATGCTTTGTGCACCATCAATCAACACTTTTGCCCCCTTTTCGTGTGCTTTTTCAATAATGTGCTCAATGTTATTAATAATTCCTAATGAATTGGAAACATGGGTCACTGAGACAAGCTTTGTGCGTGTAGAAAGCAGTTTTTCAAATTCTTCAAGCATGAGGCTACCATCTTCATGAATAGGAATAACTTTAAGTACACATCCTTTTCGTTCACACAAAAGTTGCCAAGGCACAATGTTTGAATGATGCTCTAATGCAGAAATGATGATTTCATCTCCTTTATTGAGTAGCTCACCAAATGAAAAAGCAACTAAATTAATAGCGTCAGTTGTTCCTTTTGTAAAAATAACTTCGTGACTATGTTTTGCATTAATGTATTTTTGAATTGTATTTCGTGCATTTTCATAAGCTGTGGTTGCTTCTTGACTTAGCGTATGCACACCACGGTGGATATTAGCATTTTCCCGAGAATAATAATCAGAAATGCGTTGAATCACAGAAATTGGCTTTTGTGTTGTTGCTCCATTATCGAAATAAATTAGAGGATGACCATTTGATTTTTCTGTCAAGATTGGAAATTGTGAACGAATCTTTTTTATATCCATGAATATGTGATTTATATATGTGCAAAGTTACAAACCATTATGACAAAAAGTGTAAATTTACCCGAGAATGTCTGCCTTTCTAGTCAAGTTTCTAACAAAATAAATTTTTTTTCAAAAAAAACAAGTTTTGCTTGTTGAAAATCTATTTTTGTTTTTATATTTGTTTACTTTATTAATTATTTTTAACTAAAATTTAAGATTTATGAAAAAAGTATTTATGTATACTACTGCTTTTGCTCTGACATTTGCTGTTGCATCTTGCGGTGGTTCTACTGATGCTGTAGAAGAAACAACAGAAACAGTTGAAGAAATTGCTGCTGAAGGCGAAGAAACAGTTGAAGAAGTTATCACAGAAGTTGAAGAAACAACAGAAGAGACTTTAGAAGAAGGTGCTGAAGCATTAGAAGAAGGTGCTGAAGCATTAGAAGAAGGTGCTGAAGCAGTAGAAGAAGAAGTTGAAGAAATCGTAGAATAATCTAAGTATTCAACAATTTTTTGTAGGAGCTTGTTATTTTGACTAATATCAAGCTCTTTTTTTTTTGTTAAATATTGACGACACAATAAATAATAATGAAGAGCAATGTAGCTGAATAGATTTTTTGTGTATATTTGAAATAAAAAAATGAAGGGATTAATAGCAGCACATTCAGGGTTAAGATACATCATTTTGTTACTTTTAGTAATTGCAGTTGTCAATGCATTGCTTAATTTAAAATCAGGAAAGTTTTCAAAGAAAGACAAACTAATTAACTTGTTTGCAATGGTGTTTCTACACATTCAATTGCTTTTGGGACTGGTTTTATATTTTATAAGTCCTAAAGTAAAGTTTGGAGCAGATACCATGAGTGAAAATATTTTCCGATTTTTTACTGTTGAACACATATTGTTAATGTTGATTGGAATTATACTGGTTACACTTGGATATTCTAAATCAAAAAGACAAGAAGATTTAAACAGAAAACATCAGCTCGTTTTAAGATACTACGGTTTAGGTCTTATTATCATATTTTTGGCAATTCCATGGCCGTTTATCTATAATGTAGGAGCAGGTTACTTCTAAATAGATATTAACTTACATGGAAATAGGAAAATTAAGTGAGGAAATCATAGGTGAAAAGGCCGTTTTAATAGGTGTTATCGACCAAGATACTTCTGAGGAAGAAGCCAAAGACCATATCGAAGAGCTAGCCTTTTTAGCGGAAACAGCTGGAGCTGTTACCAAAAAGAAATTTTTGCAAAAACTAAGGGTTCCAGATCCTAAAACATTCATCGGTAGTGGAAAACTTGAAGAAATTAAAGAATATGTCGTAGCCAATGACATAGACTTAGTTATTTTTGATGATGATTTATCCCCTTCCCAGTTGAGAAACATCGAGCGTGTATTAGAAGTTAAAATTTTAGATAGAAGCAACTTAATCCTTGATATTTTTGCCTCAAGAGCACAAACAGCTCATGCTAGAACACAAGTTGAACTTGCACAATATCAATATCTTTTACCCAGACTTACCCGAATGTGGACTCACCTAGAACGTCAACAAGGAGGAATTGGAATGAGAGGTCCTGGTGAGCGTCAAATTGAAACTGACCGTAGAATTATTAAAGACAAAATTGCTTTGTTAAAGAAAAAGCTATCTGAAATTGATAAGCAAAAAGCAGTGCAGCGAAGCAATAGAGGACAATTGGTACGTGTTGCTCTAGTGGGCTATACCAATGTGGGGAAAAGCACGATTATGAACGCCTTGAGCAAGTCCGATGTTTTTGCAGAAGACAAGCTTTTCGCTACCTTAGATACCACCGTGAGAAAAGTAGTGATTGACAATTTACCTTTTTTACTTACAGATACCGTTGGTTTTATTCGAAAGCTTCCTCATCAACTCATAGAATCTTTTAAATCTACCTTAGATGAGGTAAGAGAGTCTGATTTGTTAATCCATGTAGTGGATATCTCTCATCCGAATTTTGAAGACCATTTTAATGTGGTAAACAAAACTTTGGCAGAAATAGATAAAGAAGAAAAGCCTACAATTGTAGTGTTTAATAAAATTGACGCCTATCGTTATGTGCCTCATGAAGAAAGTGATTTAACGCCAAAAACGCAAGAAAACTATACGCTTGAAGAGTTAAAAAAGCAATGGATGGCGAAACTAAACAACCAAAAGGTAGTGTTTATATCAGCAAAAGATAAAACCAATTTTGAAGAGCTGAAAGCTGTGGTTTATGAAGAGGTTAAAAGCATTTTTGAAGTAAGGTATCCCTACAATAACTTCCTTTATTAAATCATTACAAATTGATAATCTCTCAGCAAAGCTTCAATACTTGGGTCTGGCCCTAAAAATTGTTGCCCAAAGTTATCCATCTCTTCTTTTGTTTCTGCAGATAAGTTCTCTTGGATTTCTTCAATAAAAGATTGTCCCATTACGAATGGAGGTAGGTTGTTAATTAACTTATTCCCTACAAAATGACCCACAATATGGTATTCATCATTAAGCTTTACCTCTTCTTTAGAAAATAAACAATGATTTTTCCAGCTTTCTTCCCAATCTGACTCCCAAAGGTGCATTCTTTTTTGCATAAACCTATTTTCCTCCATAACCCTCATCATATATTCACGAGACTCCTTGCTCATTTTTTGAGATTGTTTTTCAGCACATTGTATGCATATCGCAATTTCAAAAAGCGTAATGTCTTTATCTTCATCTACTCTTTTGAAAGCTTTTTCTATCGAATAAGGCGTTTTTCCATCACTTAAGTCACATTCGCAAACCCTGCACGATTTAAAGGGCTGATCGTTGCTATCAGAGTAAAAATCTTTGGGTATTTCTAGATGTTTATGATTGTCCATGTCCCTTATTTATTGTATCGAATTTTGAATAGATGATAAGTATACTTTTAGATTTTGTTCATCTTTAATATCTAAAATGAGTAAGCCACTTTCTGTTTCTACCACAATTTTGTCATTTAAACCTTGAATAATGGCTAATCTTTCGTCAGGAAGATTAATTAAACAATTACTGGAATTGAAAACATGGGTGTTTTTACCATTAATACTGTTTCCGTTTACATCTTTATTAAGGTGTCCATACAAACTTCCCCAGGTTCCAATATCGCTCCAATCAAAATCAGCGAGAACTACCTCTACATTCTTAGCATTTTCCATTACTGCAAAGTCGATTGAAATATCCTCACATTCTCGAAAAGCTTTGTTGATGTAATCCTCTTCTTCGGGTGTGTTATACACATTTTTATTTGTGCAAAACAGTTCAAACAATTCAGGTTGAAATTTCTCAATCGCTTTGAGAATAGTTTTCGCTTTCCAAACAAAAATTCCAGAATTCCAGTAATAATCTCCACTTTTCACAAAGATTTCAGCCAATTCTCGGTTTGGTTTTTCTGTAAACTGCTTCACTTTAGAAATTTGTCCTGGAGTAATATCGCCTTCTTGATGAAATTGGATGTATCCATATCCTGTATCCGGACGATTAGGCTTAATTCCTAAGGTCAATAGTTTATCATTTTCTTGTACACGTTTAATGGCTATATTCACAATGCGAGCAAATCGATGTTCTTTTAATATCAAGTGGTCCGAGGGAGCTACAATGAGTATTGCCTTTGGGTTTTTTGAGTAAATTTTTGCAGCCGCATACGTGATACATGGTGCAGTGTTTTTTCGTTCGGGTTCTGCTAATATTTGATGAGGCTTTAACTCAGGTAATTGTTGTTGTACTAAATCGATATATTTATGATTCGTAACGACATAAAAATTTTCTGCAGGAACAATTGAGCTTAAGCGCTCGTATGTTAATTGAATAAGTGTTTTGCCAATACCCAATACATCTAAGAATTGTTTAGGACGCTCCTCCACTGACATAGGCCAAAATCTGCTGCCTATTCCTCCTGCCATTAATATTGCATAATTGTTATTTGTCATATATTGTTTTCTAATGGTTCAACCTCAGCCAACCGATTAACTAAGTAGTTTTTTCCTGTGTTTATTTCCTTGCAAAGATACCTTGTTCTTCGCAAAACACCACGTTGAAAGGTTTTTTTATTCAAGCGAAAATAGGAATTATTGCTTAAATCTTCTAGCAATACCACAGACTTATCATCATTATTGTACTTTTTTAATGCCCGAGACAGATGAAGGTCTGTACAACTTGATGCTTTTAAATTATTTAAACTGCGCAAAAGTGCTTTTTCAACCCCTTCAGGTAAGCTTTTTTTCTCAAGCACTGGAATTAATAGTCGTTTAAATTCACTTTTCCATTCTGCTCCGTGCGATTTTACATGAGGGCCATACTTTATATGTGTCGTCATGTGAGCAAATTCGTGGATGGTAGTAATTAAAAAGGCATAAGGGTTCAAATCACCATTCACTGAAATGCGGTGTGGCTGACCTTGAAAAGGAGGACGATAATCACCAGCTTTTGTTTTTCGAGGTTTACTAATTTTAAAAGAAAGTCTTTCTGAAAACATAAGCTCAATTACATAAGGAATAAACTCCTGAGGTATATATTTTTTTAATGAAGATGCTACTTTTTCTTTGTTTGAACTCATTACACAAAGATAGTAATTCTTATAATAGTTGAATCTACACTTGAGCATGTTCAACTGAAAGATCAGGGAAGAAAAATGCTTGTTTTATAGTTTTTTCTTAAAAAATTGAAAGTGAATAAAAAATTACTGAGCGAGAGCCTATGAATAATGTATATTTTTATACCTTTATTCTTTCTGTTTTTGAATAAGCTATAATTTTAGCAGACCTTATGAGTTATATAGAGACGATCGGGAAATATGTGGGAATGATTAGGCGAGTGTTTTCTCGTCCTGAACGTTTGAAGGTTTATTATACCAGAACCATAAATGAAATGATGACGATAGGATTAAACTCTGCGGGAATTGTGTTTATTCTTTCCGTTTTTATGGGTGCTGTTGTCGTGATTCAAACAGCTTCCAATATGGATAGCCCTTTATTACCTAAGTACACAATTGGATACATTACTCGGTCTACTACAATACTAGAGTTTTCTCCAACGATTATATCTTTAATTTTAGCAGGAAAAGTAGGGTCTAACATTGCATCTGAGCTTGGAACAATGAGAGTAACAGAACAAATTGATGCCTTAGAAATCATGGGAATTAACTCGGCATCTTACCTTATTCTGCCAAAAATTTTAGCTGCTGTACTCTTTTTTCCTTTCTTAATCATTTTTTCAATGGGATTAAGCTTAATTGGAGGATATTTGGTTATCTTTTTTACAGGTTTATCCTCTCCAGAGGAATATTTGTTTGGATTGCGTTCCTTCTTTAAAGTGAGTGATATTACTTATGCTTTACAAAAAACAGTGGTGTTTGCTTTTATTATTACTTCGGTCTCATCATATTATGGATATTACACCAAAGGAGGATCGCTTGCAGTGGGTAAATCATCAACTGATGCAGTGGTGTGGAGTAGCATTGTGATTTTATTAGCAAACTTTCTATTGACCCAACTAATTTTATTGTAATGATTGAAGTAAAAAACGTCAATAAATCTTTTGGAGACAATCATGTTTTACACGATTTCTCAACAGAGTTTGTACCTGGAAGAGTGAATTTGATTATTGGTCAATCAGGACAAGGAAAATCTGTTCTGGCGAAGTGTATCGTGGGTCTTATGGAAATTGATTCGGGGGAAATTTTATACAATGGTGTGAATTTCTCTAAAATGAATCGGAAAGAAAGAAGAGAAATACATAAGGAAATTGGAATGCTTTTTCAAGGCTCAGCGCTATTTGACTCTATGACTGTAGAAGAAAATGTGATGTTCCCCTTGAGTATGTTCACCAAAATGACAAAAAAAGAAATGCTTGACAGGGCTAATTTTTGCTTGGAACGTGTAAACCTTTCTAATGTCAATAAGCTCCTTCCTTCGGAATGTAGTGGAGGAATGCAAAAACGTGTAGGAATTGCGCGCGCCATAGCGATGAACCCAAAATATCTCTTTTGTGACGAACCCAACTCAGGATTAGACCCCAGCACCTCTATTTTGATTGATAACCTTATTCAAGAAATCACTTATGAATATGGAATGACTACTGTAGTTATTACGCACGATATGAACAGTGTGATTGAAATCGGAGATCACATTGTGTTTATTCATCAAGGACGCAACTGGTGGGAAGGAACGAAAGAAGAAATTCTAACCACGGATAATCCTGAGATTATTGATTTTGTGTATGCGTCGAAGTTTATGAAAACATTAAAAGGAAGATTAAGTTAAAATGAAGATTTATCATAATTCACGATGTTCAAAAAGCCGCTCGGCATTGTCTATTTTACAAGAAAAACAGCTGGATGTGACGGTTGTTAATTACCTTGAAACGCCACCAAGTGTTGAAGAAATCAAAGAAATTTTGCAAAAACTGGGAATGATAGCGGAAGATTTGATTCGAAAAGGAGAAAAGGAATTTAAAGAAAATTATAAAGGAAAAGAATTAACAGAGGATGAGTGGATTAATGCCATGGCAAAATATCCTAAGTTAATCGAAAGACCTATTTTTGTAAATGGCGATAAAGCTGTGGTGGGAAGACCTCCAGAGAAAGTTTTAGAACTTATTGAATAGATTCCTTAAGCGGTAGCAGAAAATAAGTTGGTTAGGTGTTGGTATAGGTTCAGTTTGCTTGTTGTTGTTTTATTTTTTGAAGCGTTGGTGAAATTTTTAAACTGTTTTTTTCTGCATTTGTAATAATCATCTCTAAAAAACCATTGAAAATGTCCATTACATCTAATATTTCTACAAAAAAATGTCCTCGATAAACACCTAATGAACATGTCGAAGTAAGCAAAAAGCCCTGACACTCAAACGTTTTAGATCTTTCTCCTATTCGGCATAATGTTAGTGGCTGTTTTTATTAGTTATTCATTAAGTTTCACCAATTCCGCTTCCTTTTTTGAAAGAAATAACAGCAACATTCCCTCACAAAGCCTCCAAACGATACCGAGAAATGCTTATTTTGTGATCAAGAGGCTTTAAATCTTTATTCCAAATCGATAATTTCACTTCTGTTGCTCCCAAATGGTGGAGGAAGTCGGTGTCGATAAAATGATAAGCATGCTGAAAATCATTCAAACGAAAACCAAGCCAGTCAACTCCTTCGTTTTGATCATTGAAAGCAGTAACTGTGAGATACACCTCTTTTGGGAACGGGTGAGTTAAGGTTTGAAAACCAATCAGCTCGTTTTGCGTCAAAGGGATTTGAATTTTTTCTAATAAGAAAAACTCTTTGTCTTCAGCTTGGATAAGATGACTTTCTTCTTTAAACAATTTGATTTTTCCACCGGCTTGAACGGTTTTAAAAAACTCCATGAGGGGGATGTTATCACTTTGTATTATTTGAGGTTGAAAATCCAAGTATTTTAAAAAGTCATTGACTGTGTTAATCGTCCAAAGGTTATCAAAAGACATGTTGTGAAAACGTTCATCAATTTCATAAATAGAAAATGAAGTCCTCCATTTTTTCATTTGTATTTCTTGTGCAAATTCTACCGTAGGGTAGTGATTAACGAGAAACGTTTTTTCTGGAAAAACACTGTCGAAATAACGGTATTGTGATTCACTATAGACTTCTATTCCCACCTTAAAATTCACGTTTTTTTGGAAGTGAATGATTTCTTTTGAAACAAAATCATAAAACTTTTTCCTCTCCAGATTTGAATCTGCTGGGATGTTTTCATTCCATAGAAACTTCAAATCCAATACAATTGTTTTGTTTTCCCACGGCTGTTCTTTTGCTTTAGAAAAAAAAGTTTCGAGTTGAATTAATTTTGCTTTGTAATTGCACTTGCTAAAAGCAATAATGTCTTTATCCGTAGCAGTAACAAATGGCACAAGAGAATCTTCACAATTTAAAATGGAGAAATCATGAAAAATCCAAAAAGTTGAATCGGCACTCATTTGCACATCCATTTCACTTCCATCAATGCGTTGAATGGAATTAAAAAGAGCCTCCCATGAATTTTCTTCTAAATTAATGTTCCCGTATTGATTGCTATTTCCGCTGCCTTTATGCCCAATCATCTGCAAAGAAGTGGGAATTAAAACCTCTAATTCTTTTTCTCTTTTTTGCGTACACGAAAAGAAAAATAGCCAAAAAAATAGAATGTAGCTTAGTCTATACATGTTGATAAACTAAATGTCTTTTACCTCAAAAGGATTGAAGTTGCTTAAGGATTCTACTTCTTTGACGGTGTTTTTCTCTACCCTCAACACTCTTCCGGAAAATTTTTCTACTACGCCTAAATCATGAGTGGCCATTAATGTGGCGGTTCCTTCGCTTGCAATTGCATGTAGCAAACGCATAATGTCTTCTGATGTTTCAGGGTCTAAATTACCTGTCGGCTCATCCGCAAGAATTAGCTCTGGATTGTTTAATAAAGCACGAGCAATAGCTACACGTTGCTGCTCTCCTCCAGACAATTCGTGGGGCATTCTATACGCTTTTTCTTCTACGCCAACCATTCTTAATACCTCTAATCCTCGCTGCTCCATTACACTTTTCTTCTTCCAGCCCGTAGCCCTCATCACAAAGAAAAGATTATCCATTACACTGCGGTCGGTAAGCAATTGAAAGTCTTGGAAAACAATGCCGATTTTTCTTCGAAGTAAGGGAATGTCTCGTTTTTTTAACTTGTTTAAATCGAATCCTACTACTTCTCCTTCTCCGTCAATGAGAGGTAAATCTGCAAAAAGAGTTCTTAATAGACTACTTTTTCCTGAGCCAGTTTTTCCAATTAAATAGACAAACTCTTTAGGATAAATAGACACATTAATGTCGTGTAAAACCGTAATTCCCTTTTGTTCTACTCGACCTTGCTTAATTTCAATTACTTTATTTATTTCTTTTTCTGGCTCTTCCACAGTATCAGATTTTTAACAAAGATGAGTAAAATTTAAATAAAAACAGAAAGATACAAATAACAATCTTAACAGAATTGCGTTTAAAACTTTTAGATGAGCATATCTTTTAAGCAAGCTTGTTCACTATTTTTATACTTTATTATAAAGTAATTGAATATAACTTCCTTTATTTAATAGGATATTTATACAAAATATAGGCGAATTTAAATTAAACGATTTAACATCATACAATGAATATAACCCGTGGGTATGTTTTATTAATTTCACTCTTCCTTACCAGTTTTGTTTGGAGTCAAGCTTCTAGTAAGTATAAAAGTGAATACGCAAACTTTTATAGAGGAGAAGAGCTTTTTGAAAAAGAACAATACAGCGCAGCCAGAGAGGTCTTTGCTGAGTTTTTATCGTCTTTTAAAGACCGACAAGATCCTCAGTATATAAAAGCGAGGTATTATATGGGAATTTCTGCTTTAGAATTATACAATGCAGATGGCATAAAGCTTTTAATGGAGTTTATCAATGACTATCCAGAAAGCATTTATAAAAATCAAATTTATTTTAAAGTAGGAGAACACTACTATCAACGAAAAAAGTACAAAGATTCTAAAGAATGGTTGGATTTAACAGACCCTTCTGAGATAGATACTGCTTCACTTGCTTCCTATCATTTTAAGTTAGGATACTCAAATTTTCAATTAGGGGATTTTCCTGCGGCAAGAAATGAGTTTTATGAAATAAAAGATGGAAATTCTAATTTTGCTGCTCCTGCAATGTACTACTATTCATATATTGCATATACAAATAAAGCTTATCAAGAAGCACTAGAAGGTTTTATAACCCTAAGGGATGAACCTGTTTTTGAACAAGAAGTGCCATATTACATTACGCAAATATATTACTTACTTGGAGATTACAGCAAGGTTACTGAATACGCTCCAGACTACATCGTTTCAAGCGGAAAAGATATTTCTGAACATCCTGCAGAAATGAATTTACTTATAGGAGACGCCTATTATAGAACAGAAAGTTATGCAGAAGCAGTTCCTTTTTTAGAGGATTATTACAAGCGAAAAGAAACTACTCGAGATGAGGAGTATGCTCTAGCGTATTCTTATTTCCGTAATCAACAATACGATGAAGCAATTCGTGTATTTGATAGAATTTCAAGAGAGAAAGATAGACTTGGTCAAGTGTCTTTATATCATATTGCCGAATCCTACCTTAAGAAAGAAGAATTAAACTATGCAAGATCAGCATTTAAGCTTGTCGCTGATATTGAAATTGATCCAGAAATTCAGGAAGATGCTTTATATAACTATGCAGTCCTTTCATATAAACTTGATTATAACCCATATAATGAAGCTATACTAGCTTTTGAACTCTTTTTAGAAACTTTTCCAAACTCAAAAAGAGTGGAAGATGTGTACAGTTATATGGTGGATGTATATTCAAGCACTAAAAATTACGCTGAAGCACTAAAATCACTAGAGAGAACCTCAAATTTAAACATTAAACTTAAAGCTGTTTACCAAGTAGTTTCATTTAATTTAGGAGCTGAAAAATACGAAAGAGGTGATTATAGAGGAAGCATAGAAGCGTTTAAAAACGTTTATAAATACGATATTTCTGCAAACATTTCAGGAAGAGCTAAGTTCTGGGAATCAGACGCTTACTTTATGCTGAAAGATTGGAATCAAGCTATTACAGGTTACAGAGCTTTCTTAAACATGCCTGGTGTCGAAGATGCATCTTTGAAAGAAGCCGCCTACTATAATATCGCTTATGCATATTATTTGCAAAAAGATTGGACACAAGCCATTCCAGCGTTCAGAACATTTACCCAATTAAATAATGTGACTGACCAAGAAAAATTAGCCGATGCTTATGCAAGAATAGGAGATTGTTACTATACAAAAGAAACACCTGAGTTAGACCGAGCAGCAATGAATTATGAAAAGGCATTAACTTATCGTGTAGAAAAACAAGACCAGCTCTTGTATGCTTTAGCGAGGGTATATAAACTGACGCCAGGAAAAAGAAACGATCAAATTGCTACTTTGAATAAGTTGCTTAAGGATTACACACAGTCTTCCTATATTATTCCAGCATTGTTAGAGATTGCAATAGCCAATAAAAATAAAGGCAACTTTGAAGAGTCGTTGACTTATTTTAATCGAATTGTCGACAATTATCCAAACAATATCTTAGTAAAAGATGCTCTGATTGAAATTGCAGACTTGAAGTTTAAACAAGAAAAACACAATGAAGCGGAAAGTTATTTTAAGCGAGTGTTAAATGAATACAGCTTAGATGATGAAACATGTAAACGTGTAACCAAGGGGATTATAGATGTATACCGTGTAATGCGTCGTCAAGATGAAATTGCAAGTTTAGGGGAAGAATATGCTTGTGCTGAAATTTCAGATGATGATGAAGAAGTATTTTTCTATGAAACAGCTAACGAACTGTATTTGTCTAAAAAGTACAGTGAAGCAATTCCAGAAATTAATAAGTATTTACAACGTTTCCCGAATGGTAGATTTGCCATTCAATTGTTGAGTTATATGGGCGATATTTACTACTCACAAGAGGAATACGAAAAAGCAATTGGCTATTATGAGGACATTATCACACGTCCAAACTCTGCCTTTACAGAAGAAGCATTGATTCGCACTTCTAGGGTGTTGTATAACTCTGCGGAATACAGTCGTGCTTTACCTCATTACGAAAAGCTAGAAAGCTTAGCGTCAAGTCCACAAGTGGTATTTAACACCCGTGTTGGATTAATGAGAACAAATTATATATTAGGAAATTACGATAAAGCCGCATCGGCAGCAGAAAAAGTATTAAATGATAAGTTGCTCAATGACAATGATATAAAAACCGAAGGGTATTACATCGCTGGAATGGCAAATTACTATGCTGGTGAACATCAAAAATCAATCTCATATTTAAGATGGACTGCTGACAACACGGGTAAAGAAAGAGGAACCGAAGCGCTTTATTATTTGACAGAAGCTTACTTTGGATTAAAAAATTATACACAAGCAGAAAAACTACATCAGGAGTTGTTAAATCGAACACCAACGTATGATTACTGGATTGCAAAGTCATTAATGCTTCAAGCGAAGGTGTTTATGATGAAGGAGGATTTATTCCAATCAGAACAAACAATCAACTTAGTATTGAATAATTATCCTTTTCAAGATGATGGTATTTTAGACGAAGCTGAAATGGTAAAGGCTGAAATTATGCAGTTGAAAGAAGAACCTAAGGATGTAGAAGATAACATAAATCGAATGATTGATATAAACGATGGAGGAAATGAATAAAAAGATAATTTTACTATTGCTGAATAGTTTATTTCTTCTTCCTGTGTATGGGCAAGAAGGAGACGTAGAAGTGATTACAGACTCTGATCGTTCAATTACATTAGCCAATCGAGTTTTTAGTCGACCACAGATGATTGACACCTCTATTTCAGTGGATGTAATAAATTATCCATTATTGGTATTGAAGGAAAGTGTTTCTGTTGATGTGGCGGAAATTAATCCAGCCAATGTACGTTTACGACCGCAATTGGCTCAATTGTATAACGGATACGCAAAGCTTGGCTTGGGAAGCCGGTTGCAAACTTTAGGGGAAGTTTACTATAATTCGGTTAGATCGAGAAGGGCGAACTGGGGAATTCATGGCTTGCATCATGGAGAGTGGGGAAGAATAAATGATTATGCTCCTTCTCAATACGACCATACAAAACTGAAAGCTTTTGGTAAAGTAGAAGAAACTCGATTTTCGTATGGTGGAGATATAGGTTATACAAACCAAGGTTTACATTATTATGGATTTGAAAATCCTGATGCAAATAGAGACAGCATTAAGCAAAGATATCAAGGCATTGGATTTAGTGGTTTTTTTGACTCTCACAAAAAGGATTCTGCTATGCTAAATTATAGAATCGGAGTGGAGTACAACAATTTTTTAAGTAGAAAACCGGAAGAAGACTCTTTAAAATCCTGGAGAGCAAGAGAGAACTACGCTGCATTAAAAACTACATGGCAATACAATGGAAGTACAAATCTCTTGTTAGCTAACCTAAGAGCAGACTTAAACGTCATGTACAATGATTATCGATATGGAATAGCAGACACTTCCCTAACTGCTTTAGATACGGGAATTGTTTCTCAGAATACTGTGATTGAATTAAAACCGTTGACCAACTTTTATGGATTGAATCGGAAATTACAATTTAAAGTCGGAGGAGTACTTACTTTCGATTATCATGATAAGCTCAGAACGTCTTTATATCCTGTAGCTGAAGTGCGTTACTCATTATTCAACGACATGTTTATTCCCTATGCTGGAGTTGAAGGTGGATTAAGACAGCAAAGATTTGAACATTTAGCCAATACAAATGAGTTTATTAGCGCTAATCAACAATTAAAAAATGAAAGTAGATACCAGATTTATGGAGGAATCAAAGGGACTTTATCTTCAAAAATAAGCTTTAATGCCAGTATTGCTTTTGCTAACGCAAGGAATCATGCATTGTTTGTTAACGACACGATTTATTCGTCGGGGAATCAGTTTCGTGTAGAATACGATACACTTTCTATTACCACAATAGCGGCAAGCATCTCTTATCAAGAAAACGAGAAACTCAAAGTGGATTTAATTGGACGATTTAACTCTTATATCGCTAAAAACAATCCTTACGCTTGGAATTTACCTCAACTTGAAATTATAGCAAGAGGTTCTTATAACATTGCGAGTAAATTAATCGCAAATATTGACTTTACATTAGAGACTGGGCGACGCGCAAGAGTTTTTGATCCATTGGTTGAAAATGTGGAAGTAGAAGATGATTTTTACTTTAAAAAGTTAGGGGTATTAGCAGATGCAAACATTGGAGTCGAATTTAGGTACACAAGACGACTTTCTATCTTTGTAAACTTCAATAATATTGCAGCGCAAGGCTATAAGCGATGGTTTGATTATCCTGTGAATCGTTTTCAAGCCATGGCAGGATTAAGCTTTAGGTTTTAGATCAATCTATTTGTATATAATTAGTTATTTTTAGCTTCTTACTTTGAAGATAAGAATGCTAAGTGTAACTTTGCGACAATTGAACTCCAAGCCATGGCAAAATATCCTATCGGTGAATTATTAAAAAAAATTGACTCTCCTCAAGATTTAAGAAGGCTAAGTGTAGATTCGCTTCCTCAATTATCCGATGAGGTGCGTCAGTACATGATTGATGTTTTGTCTGAAATTGGAAATTCCCACTTTGCTGCAAGTCTTGGTGTAGTTGAATTAACAGTTGCTTTGCATTATGTTTTTAATACACCCAAAGATCAATTAATCTGGGATGTTGGACACCAAGCTTATGGCCATAAAATTTTAACTGGACGAAGAGATGTTTTTCCCACCAATCGCTTAAAAGGAGGAATCAGTGGCTTTCCCAATCGAAATGAAAGCGAATATGATACTTTTGGAGTGGGGCACTCATCCACTTCTATTTCAGCAGCATTGGGGATGGCAATTGCTGATCGCTATAAAAATGATAAAGAAAGACATCATATTGCAGTAATTGGAGACGGTGCGATGACTGCAGGAATGGCATTTGAAGGCTTAAATCATGCAGGCTTCGAAAAAGACATAAATTTATTGATTGTATTAAATGATAACCGAATGTCGATTGATCCAGATGTGGGTGCACTTCGAAATTATTTAAATAATATTGCTGCTTCTCCTGTTGAAAACAATTTGTTTGAAGCTTTAAATTTCAATTATTATGGACCAGTAGATGGCCATGATGTTATTGCGCTTACGGAAAAGCTAGAGGAATTAAAATCAATACCTGGACCTAAAATTTTGCATTGCATTACTAAAAAAGGGAAGGGATATTCTCCTGCGGAAGAAGGAAATCCTGCAAAATGGCATGCGCCTGGTGTTTTTGATAAAAAAACAGGTGTTATTTTTAAAGAAAAAGTCCTCAATCCACAAGCTCCAAAATACCAAGACGTATTTGGAAATACACTCTTAGAATTAGCTGAAAAAAACAACAAAATTATGGGAATTACCCCTGCAATGCCGACGGGTTCCTCCTTAAATATAATGATGAAAGCAATGCCTAATCGCGCTTTTGATGTAGGTATCGCTGAACAACATGCCGTTACTTTTGCAGCTGGTTTAGCCACACAAGGACTCATACCTTTTTGTGTGATTTATTCCACTTTTATGCAAAGAGCATACGATCAATTAATTCATGATGTAGCCATTCAAAATCTTCACGTTGTCTTTTGCTTGGATAGAGGAGGATTAGTGGGTGCAGACGGAGCAACACATCACGGAGCTTATGATATTGCATATCTGCGAAGCATTCCAAATATGATTGTTTCCGCCCCAATGAATGAGGAAGAGTTGAGAAATTTAATGTTTACAGCCCAAGCGAAAAACAACGGACCATTTAGTATTCGTTACCCAAGAGGAAAAGGGGTGATGAAGGATTGGAAAACAGAAATGAAAGCCGTGCAAATTGGAAAAGGAAGAAGAGTTTCTGAAGGAAAAGATATCGCTATTCTTACGATTGGACATGTGGGAAATTTTGCCCAAGAAGCAATACACAAACTTAGGGGTAAGAATATATCTGTAGCACATTATGACTTGAGATTTGTTAAACCGATTGATGAAGATTTATTACATGAGGTGTTTAATAAATTTGATAAAATAATTACTGTTGAAGATGGATGTTTAATGGGAGGAATGGGAAGTGCAGTGTTAGAATTTATGGCAGATAATAACTACTCAGCAACAATAAAAAGACTTGGAATTCCCGATGAGTTTATCCATCACGGCACTCAAGCTGAATTAATTCATGATTGTGGATACGATGCTGAAGGAATAGAAAAAACAGTGTTGACGTTTATATAGTTAACACATTTCAATGACTTTTCTATTAAAGTCAATGATGCTAATTCCTGTGCACCCACCAATGTGTTGCTCCTCCGCATCTAATGGGTTGTTAGATAAAATCCATTTGCCACTGATGTGCTTTATTATTTTACCACTATAAATGGTGGTGATACCAGTTGTGCCTGGAAAATCTTCAACTGTAACCACAATATCATCTCCAGAAATGCTTACAGAACTTTGTAAGTTATCAACTCTACCGCCATATTCAGCTTGAAAAATTTCAAAGTCAAAAGTGCCTTGTGGAATTTCAAATTCCTCTTCCACATTCTCTTCAATAATCACAAGACCTTCTTCTGGTACAGCCGTATCAATACTGTCTGTAACTGCATCAATTCTATCATTAGTTTCTGCTTCAGTGTTTGCGTTTTCACAAGCAAATAATGCTATAGAAAAGAATAATATAATGTGTAACTGCTTCATAATGTATATGTATTTAATTTATCGTGTTCACTTAGTACTTAATGAATACGTTTTTAGGTTCAGTGAAAAAATTAAGCGCTTCCCAACCCCCTTCTCGTCCAACACCAGAAGCTTTTACGCCACCGAATGGAGTTCTTAAATCTCTCACCAACCATGAGTTAATCCAAACGATTCCCGCATCGACTTGCTGAGCTAAATTATGAGCTCTTTTTAAATCATTTGTCCAAATTGTCGCAGATAACCCATATTCAACAGAATTTGCCATCATAAGCACCTCTTCTTCTGTTTCAAAAGGTGTGAGTGTAACTACAGGACCGAAAATTTCCTCTTGATTTGTACGACAGTCATAGCTTAACCCTTCAATTACAGTAGGTTCAATGTAAAAGCCTCCATCATAAGGTGCGGCTAATTTCACTTGATTTCCTCCCGTAAGAATAGTTCCACCTTCTTCTTTGGCAAGTTCAATGTAACTCAACACTTTTTCCATGTGAGATTGAGAAACTACGGCTCCTAAATGTGCTTCTGGGTCGCTAGGATAAGAAACTTTAGCAGCTTTCACTTTTTCAACGAAAGCCTGCTTGAATTTTTGGTATATCCCTTTTTGCACAAAAATTCTTGAACCACAAAGACAAATTTGACCTTGGTTAGCAAAGCTAGATCGCACCGTTGTACGCAACATTTCATCAAAATCGCAATCATCGAAGATGAGGTTTGGGTTTTTACCACCTAACTCGAGTGATAACTTTTTAAACATGGGTGCAGCAATTGATGAAATTGTTTTTCCTGTTTGTGTACCTCCAGTAAATGAAATGGCTTTTATTTTTGGGTGGCGAACTATGGCGTCTCCTACGTGTTGTCCATAACCATGAACCACATTCAACACTCCTTTTGGAAAGTTTATTTCATCCATCACTTTACAGAGTAAAAAGGCAGTATAAGGTGTTACTTCAGAAGGTTTAGCAATGACGCAATTTCCAGCAGCTAATGCAGGCGCAATTTTCCATGAAAACAAATATAAAGGAAGATTCCACGGAGAGATACAACCTACAATGCCTATTGGTTTTCTGAGTGTATAATTAATTCCCACACCAACCATTTCATGAGATTGCGATGCATAATGTTGAATCCCTGTGGCAAAGAATTTAAAATTAGAAATCGCACGGGGAATGTCCACTTGTCTTGCTAATTTAATAGGTTTTCCATTGTCTTTACTTTCCGCTTCCACAAATTCGTCCATGCGACGTGAGATACCATCAGCAAGTTTCATTAGCCAATCCCCTCTTTCTTCTATGCTTAAATTTGACCAGTAGGGGAAAGCATTTGTAGCAGCTTCAACAGCTAAATCAACGTCCTCTTTTTGAGAATTTGGAATTAAACACAACACTTTTCCAGTAGCAGGGTTTATGTTGTCAAAAAAAGCTCCAGATTGAGGCGCTATCAAGTTGCCGTCAATATAATTTAGTATGTTTTCCATTCCTTATTTTTTGTGTTCCGTAAATTTACAAAAAGAGAATCGTTTTATTGCTATTGATGAAATTTGATTTATCTTTACTTTCAATATTAATAATTTGAAATCTGATTTATACTATGATAAGAAAACAAAGTTCCTTGTTATTCTTTTTTTGCAGTTTTTTTATAGGAATTGCTTTTGGACAACAAGCTGTTGACCCTACTGCTCATAACGCTTTTAGTCAGGCATCTATAGCTTTTGAAGACAAAAGATATGAAGAAGCCATAGAAGAATTTAAAAAAGCGATCGAGATCTCCCCTCAATTTCTTCAAGCTCGAATCAGTCTTGGATACGCATATATAGCGAATGAGCAGAATGAGAAAGCAGAGGAACAATTCATAGAAGCAGTTAAAATTGATTCAAAGATTCATCAACCTTTATATGAACTGGCTTTAATGGCTGCGATTAAAGATAGCTTTGCACTTTCAATATCTTATTTGACTGAGGCAATTAACCGAAAAAATGATGAGCCGAAATATTATTATCAACGTGGAATTCAGCATTATAAAATTGAAAATTATGAAGAGGCAGTTGCTGATTTTACAAAAACACTTTCTTTAGACTCAAAATTAGTTGACGCATATCATGATAGAGGAAGTGCACATAAGCAACTTGGGAATACCCAACAAGCTATTGAAGATTATACCCGTGCCACTCAATCTCATGAAAAAAGAGCACTAGCATATAATAATTTAGCGACCTTATATCGAGAAAACAAAGAGTATGACAAAGCTATCGAAGCATATAGTCAAGCTGTTATAGGTCAGCAAAACAATTATTTAGCATTGAATAATAGAGGTTATGCGAAATATGAAAAAGGTGATTATACAGGAGCTATTTTAGATTTTGAAAGAGTAATTGAAATACAGCCTGATTATGTGGTTGCTTATACAAATTTGGCGGGAGTTTATCTTGCTCAAGAAAACTATGAAGAAGCCATAAAAATTTGTAATCAAGCGATTGCTATTGATAAAAACTTCGCTACTGCATATTATAACCGAGGAATTGCGAATGAGATGTTAAGAAATGATGTGGCGGCTTGTGAAGACTGGACTAAAGCAGCTGACCTAGGAATACAAGTAGCAGCTACATATTATGCAACAAGCGGATGTGGAAAATAAACACCTACTAAAATTTAGAACTTTAATCATGAAAAGAATCGTATTACTCATCCTGATAACCTTAAGTTTTACAACTTATTCACAGGATATTGCGTTTGAAAGAAAAAACTTCCCAAATCAAAAAAAAGAACTTAAAGAAGCTATAAAAGAACTCAAGACAGCTGAAAAGTTGATGGAGCCCAACCCTATTCCAAGATATAGCTCCGCATTAGAACATTTTTTAAAAGCTCACGAATTTAATCCTAATAATGCATTAGTAAATTATTATATCGGGATTTGTTTTTTAAAAACAACACAAAAGTTTAAGTCTTTGGCATATTTTCAAAAATCATTTGAGCTAAACCCTAAAGCTTTTGATGATATTCATTATTATTTAGGAAGAGGACATCATCTTGAAATGAGTTGGGACGAAGCTATTCGAAACTATACAAGGTATAAAACAACAGTGAATCCTAAAAGTAATCCTGAAAAAATTAAAGAGGTTGACAAATTAATTTATGAATGCGAAAGCGGTAAGGTCCTTGTAGAAAATCCAGTTCGTGTGTGGATTGATAATATGGGAGAGAAAGTGAATTCTCCATACCCTGATTATGGAATGATATTGACAGCGGATGCTTCAGAAATATTCTTTACCAGTCGACGACCTAATTCAACGGGAGAAAAAGTAGATATTTTTGATGGTCATTACTTTGAAGATGTGTACACCTCGAATAGGTTTAACTCAGATGAGTGGACAGCAGCAAAAAACATTGGTTCTCCAATCAATACAAAAGGACATGACGCAGCAGTTTCATTAAGTCCGGATGGAAGTAAAATGATTGTTTACATTGATGATAAAGGAGATGGAAACTTGTACGAAAGTGTTAGAGAAGGAGACACTTGGAGTAAACCAAAGCCTTTTAATAAGCTAATTAATAGCAAATTTCACGAGGCTTCTGCGTGGTATACTCCAGATATGAAAGAGTTGTTCTTTATTAGCGAGCGTCCTCTTGGTAAAGGAAAAGTGCCAAAAGATCGAGATATTTATATCGCAAAATGGAACGAAGATAAAGGTGATTGGGGAGATATTGAACGCTTACCAGATCATATTAATTCTGAGTATGATGAAGATGGTATTTTTGTTCACCCTGATGGTAGAACTATTTACTTCTCTTCTAAAGGACACAATTCAATGGGAGGATATGACGTATTTAAAGCTGTCAGAAATGAAGACGGAACATGGTCTGAGCCTGAGAATTTAGGATATCCTATTAACACACCTGATGACGATGTATTCTTTACTGTTGCAGCAAACGGAAGAGATGCATACATGACCTCTTACCGTGAAGATGGAGTGGGAGACAAGGACTTGTATAAGATAACACTTTTAGGCGCTGCGAAAGATCCAATAATGATTGGAGAAAATATTTACTTAGCCAATGAAACAACACCTATTCAGAAAGATGCTTTTCAACCCGTTGTAGAAGTAGGAGGAAGTAAGTTAATGATTCTGAAGGGTGTAGTAAGAGACGATGAAACTAAAGAACCATTAAGAGCAAGGATTGAATTGGTAGACAACGAGAAGAATGAAGTGATTGCAGAGTTTACCTCGGATAGAAAAACAGGTCGTTATTTAGTTTCTCTTCCTGCAGGTAAGGATTATGGAATAGCCGTAAATGCAGATGGATACCTTTTTCATTCAGCTAACTTTAATATGATTGACAAAGCAGGATATAGTGAGGAAATAGTGAATATAGACCTGAAAAAAGTTAAAGTGGGAAGCAATATCGCACTTAGAAATGTCTTTTTTGATTTAAATAAATATTCTTTGAGAGATCAATCTATTATAGAATTGAATCGATTAGTTGCATTATTAAACGAATATTCAAATATTAAAATAGAGATTTCTGGACATACCGACTCAAGAGGTTCTGCAACATACAATAAGACACTTTCTAGAAACCGTGCAAAAGCTGTTGTGGACTACTTAGTAGAAAAAGGAATTGACAAAAGTAGGTTGACTTACGAAGGTTATGGATTTGACCAACCTGCAGTGAGCGATGAGGAAATTGAAAATATGACACGAACAACTGATAAAGAAGCAGCTCATCAGCAAAACAGAAGAACTGAGTTCAAGATTATTTCAGATTAACTACTTTATTAGATAGTAAATAAAACTAAAAGACGCTTAAAAATAGGATGTAAAACATTCTACTTTTAAGCGTCTTTTAGATTCAATCTATTTGTGCGTAGGTTTAAAGTGCATAGAAATTGAATTTACACAGTGACGTGTGTTTTTTTCAGTAAAACCCTCACCTAAAAACACATGACCTAAATGCCCTTTACAGTTGGAGCAGATAATTTCTGTTCGTCTTCCATCCGCATCTGGCACTCGAGTAACCGCACCCTCAATTTCATCATCAAAAGAAGGCCAACCACAATGCGCTTCAAACTTATCTGTAGAACGATATAAAGGAGAATCACATTGTTTGCAAGTGTATATTCCCTCTCTGTTTTCGTTAAGCAGCTCGCCAGTAAATGGTGGTTCTGTGCCTTTGTTTATAATGACATGCTCTTCAAATGGACTCAGCTTTCTAAATTTATTTTCAGACATAATTCAATTGTTTTTTACTTCATATACAAAGATAGGTAATTTAAAATAGGTATAAAATGAATATATTTTCAATACAATTTAATCGAACTATTGGAATGCTAAAACCAAAATCATACGCATTTTAATCTAAGAAATAAATCATTCGTCTAAGCTTTAAATGATTAACAAGTTTCGATTCTCGACGAAAACAACTTTTCTTCGGACAAAATGAAAGTGAGGAAAAGCGGTATATTAACAGATTAAAACTAAAGATATTTTATGCTCTTTTTTAAAGTATGATAATTTGAAATTCATCCTTATAAGTTTTGTATCTTTGTAACAGTAGTAGTAGGTTAGGTTGATTAGTGTGGTAAGAGTTTGGGACGCCTGTCCCGAACTCTTATTTTTTTTATCTTCTCAGACCAATTTTAAATTTGCTTATCATATCCATCCTGTCTTAATTTCATAAATTGAACACTCATTTTTTAGTTTTTATAACAAAACTCAACTTTTAGACAAACTTGTATTTTTAATCGATAGAAAGTTAAAAAAATTAAACCAGTTGCAATAAAGGGATGAAAATCACATGATAAATGGCTGTTTTAGCCACGTTTTTGAAGGCTTTTAACGATATTGTTTATCCTCAATTCAATATTTATTTGTATCTTGTCATCAGTAGTAGTAGGTTAGGTTGATTAGTGTGATAAGAGTTTGGGACGCCTGTTCCGAACTCTTATCTTTTTAAGTAAACTCTATTCACTTCTAAACTTCAATTCATAACTGTCATAAACTTTTGCTTCTAGTTGAATTCAAATCCTATTTTAGTTTTAATGTTTAACTTTTTATTCATAAACAAACTTTTAGACTAATAAGCGATTTTTGTCGACTAAATAGCTTTTGATTTAGGTTAACATGTTTATTTTCTGGATTATGATAGAAAAAGAGCCTTTGCTTCACCTTGTTTTAACAATATTTCACATTGTCTAAATTTGTTCTTCACGATATTAATTGTATATTTGAAGAAGTAGTAGTAGGTTAGGTTGATTAGTGTGATAAGAGTTTGGGACGCCTGTCCTGAACTCTTATTCTTTTAAAGAAACTTTTAATTTCGTATTTTTAATTAAATTTGAAATAAAAAGTGAAGGAAATCCAAGACATTTTAACCTCTATTTTTAATATTCAATCCGAAGAAGACTTTAATCAATCCGCTTTAGAGGTTTTTGACTATCAATATCAATACAGCAATGTATACAAACAGTTTTGTAATCAATTAGGAAAACATAGTCCAAAAACATATCAGGATATCCCTTTTCTTCCCATTTCTTTTTTTAAGACTCACCGAATTCTTTCCAGTCAAGTTGAAACTGATGACTTACTTGTTTTTAAAAGCTCAGGCACTACATTAGGAAAAAGAAGTCAACACTTTGTTCCCTATCCTGAAGTATATGAAAAGTCATTTTTAGAAACATTTTCAAAGCAGTTTATCAATCCTAAGGAAGCCATCATTCTTGCACTTTTACCGAATTATATAGAGCAAGGAAATTCTTCTTTAGTGTATATGGTAGATCATTTAATTAAAGAATCTGCACATCCATTATCTGGGTTTTATCTTTTTAATCCTAAGGAATTAATTAACGTTATAGAAAAATCTAAAAAAGAAAACAGACAAGTTGTATTGTTTGGTGTTTCATATGCTTTATTAGATTTTGCGGATTATAATGTTGATTTAGAAGGGGTGAAAGTAATTGAAACGGGAGGAATGAAAGGAAGAAGAAAGGAGATGATTAAAGACGAACTTCACGAAGTTTTAAAAAAGAAATTTAAAATTTGTGCTATTTATTCAGAATATGGAATGACAGAATTAATGTCTCAAGCCTACACTGATGGCACCACTTTTTTTCAAACACCTCCATGGATGAAAATACGAATCCGTGACATTAACGATCCTTTAGAATTTATAGGTGAAAACAAAACTGGAGGCGTGAATGTGATTGATTTAGCTAATCTTTTTAGTTGTTCTTTTATTGCCACCGATGACCTGGGTTCACTCAGTGATAATAAGTTTAAAATTTTAGGAAGGTTTGATTCAAGCGACATAAGAGGATGTAATTTATTGGTGAATTAATCGTTATGGCGTATAATTTGTTGTTATGTTTGTATTATAAATTAAAAATCAAAATACGATGAGAATAGTTTTTGCATTAGTCACTTTATTAATTTTATCAAGTTGTGCTACTCGAGTGCCATATACTCAAAAAATAGCCCAAGATTATGATTTAACGTCTGCTGAGAAAATGAAGCAAGTACAGTTTTATACTTCTGAGACGATCATTTTAGAAAGGAGTGATAACCAAGAAAGAGTTACCACTACAGGAAGAAGTGGAGAGTTAGTAGGCTCAGAACAATCTACTTCTGAACGTATCGTAATACCAGCAAATAGACCATGTGTATTTGAAAAATTTGAAGAAGACGGTACCGTTCAAATTCGTTTTGAGGTTGGTCCAGGAAGAGTATTGCGTTTTGCTGAAAGACAAAATGTTACCAATGGTAGATTATATCTTGTAGCTTTATGGGAAAGTGGAAAAGGAGAATTGGATTATGGAGGTAGTGTGTATTACGCGGTTAGAGGAAGTGCTTCTGCATACTTAATGGTGAAGTTAAAGAACTATAAGAAAAATAAAAGAAAAGATAGAGTTGTTAAAGGAATGAAAGTCAACTAATCTTTCTTTACACTTAGAATACAGACTTGAACTAGCTATTTTAAGTAGGAATTTCTTGTGCGTTTAATTAGAACAATACATTGAATTGTATTTTCTAAGGTGAAGTAAATGCGTATAAATCCCTATTTTAGAATAGCTAGTTTTGTTTTATATTATATAGATAATCAACTACTTAAGTGATTTTAAATTCCTGTGGCATGCTTCTTGATAGTGTTGGAGTAGAAATTTTAAATGAATAATTATGAAAGTATCAAGAAATTTTTTAGTTGGATTTGTACTGATTTTAGGAACGATCAACTTTTCAATAGCACAAGAAGAAGTTAAATTTAAAAAGGTTGAAAAAAAAGCTGTACAAAAAAGACATTTACACCAGCCAATGTCCACGCTAGATTTAAGTGAAGAGCAGAAAGTAAAAATTGAACAAATCAGAGAGACATATAAGAAAAAGTTAGATGCGGTTAAAGCCGACACTACACTTATAGAAGAAGAAAGAAGAAGTACTTATCAAACGCTTAGAAAAGAGCAAGGAGAAGAGATTAGATCAGTGCTGACTGAGGATCAAAAAATAAAGTTGAAAGCGCAAAGAATTGAACGAAAGCCAAACCTTAAATATCAGCGTCTTTCTTCAGATGAAAAAGCTGTCCAGTATGTAGAAAGAATGGATAAAGTAGTTTCATTAGAAGATGCTCAAAAGGAAAAGCTCACTATAATCTACAAAAATCACTATGAGAAAAAACAAGAGATTTGGAAAAACTCCAACTTAACAGAGGAAGCCAAAAAAGCAGAGTTTAAAAAGATTAAAGAAGCCAAAAAAGAGAGTGTATCAAAAGTATTAACTGAACAACAAATTGAGGCGTTAAAGAAGCATAAAGAAGCACGCAAGGCACAGAAAAGTAGAAAATAAAGAAATCTCCAAACCGGAGAGAACTTTGTCATCTCATATAAGCTAAACTGCAGATTTTAGGGATAAAGTCAAAAAAAGAGGGTATCTAAAAGCTTAAACACTTTTGATACCCTCTTGTGTTTTAACAAGTTGATAATATGCTCAACTAATTGATTTCAACTACTTCAACGTCAAAAACTAAATCTTTTCCAGCTAATGGGTGATTTGCATCAACAACAATGCTTTCTTCTCTTACTTCAGCAATCACTAATTGTTGTTGGCCACCATCTGGCAGTTGAGCCATCAATGGCATTCCCACTTCGGGTTTAATTTCCTCAGGTAACTGACTTTTTGGAACCTCTTGCAAGAGCTCATCTCTTCTTTCCCCGTATGCTTCACTTGCAGGTATTTCAATAGTTTTCTTTTCGTTTAACTTCATGTCTAAAATACCGTTTTCAAAACCCGGAATCATTTGTCCAGCACCTACTGTAAACTCTAAAGGCTCACGACCAGCAGAACTATCAAACACTTCTCCGTTGGTTAATTTTCCAGTATAATGAACTTTTACTGTGTTGTCTTTTTTTATTTGACTCATAAAATTGTTTTTTTAGTGATAAAATCACTTTTGTAATTATTATTACTACAAAAGTAGGGAATACTTATTAGCTGACAATAGAAAACACACTAAAACGTTAAAATTGAAACCATTAATTTTGCAAAAAAATTATAATTTCATTCAACTTACTGACTTTGTAAGAAAATCAGTCGCCATAATTTTTTCTTTTTACAATAGATTTTGCTTCTCTATTTTAAAAAATGGACAAAGAAAGTGTTATTTAATATTCAGCTGTAATTCATCTAATTGCTCTTGATCAATTGGCGCAGGAGCATCAATCATAACATCTCTTCCCGCATTATTTTTTGGGAAAGCGATATAGTCTCTAATGGACTCAGAGCCACCCATTGTTGCAACCAAACGATCCAGCCCAAAAGCTAACCCTCCGTGAGGCGGAGCACCATATTCAAATGCGTCCATCAAGAAGCCGAATTGTTCCTGTGCTTTTTCTTGAGTGAAGCCCAGCACTTCAAACATTTTTTGTTGAAGCTGTTTATCATGGATACGAATTGAGCCACCACCTAATTCAACGCCATTCATAGCTAAATCATAAGCATTTGCACGTACTTTCTCAGGAGCAGTGTCTAGCAGGTGTATATCTTCATCTTTAGGAGATGTGAAAGGATGGTGCATGGCATGGTAGCGCTCACTTTCTTGATCCCATTCCAATAACGGGAAATCAATTACCCATAAAGGTTTAAAAATATTAGGGTTGCGTAAGCCTAATTCATCACCCATGTGTAAACGTAAATCGTTCATCTGACTTCGCACCTCATCTGTTGAACCACTTAACACAAGCATTAAATCGCCTGGAGAAGCCTCCATCGTTTCAGCCCATTCTTTTAAATCTTCTTGACTATAGAACTTATCCACAGAACTTTTTAGTGTTCCATCTTCATTATATCTACAGTAAACCAAACCTTTAGCTCCTACTTGCGGTCGTTTTACCCAATCTGTAAGTTGATCTAATTGTTTTCTCGTATAAACCGCACATTCTTTAGCAGTAATTCCAAGAACTAATTCAGCATCATCAAATATTTTGAACCCTTTATTTTTTGCCACTGAATTAAGGTTTTTAAACTCCATTCCAAATCTGATATCTGGCTTATCAGAACCATATCGTTCCATTGCTTCTGCATAAGTTATTCGAGGAAAATCACCTTCAAATTCAATGTTTTTACAAGTTTTAAATAGATGTTTTATGAGTCTCTCAAAAACGTTTAAAACCTCTTCTTGGTTAATAAATGACATTTCGCAGTCAATTTGAGTAAATTCAGGCTGACGATCGGCGCGTAAATCCTCATCTCTAAAACACTTCACAATTTGATAATATCGGTCAATTCCAGAAACCATTAATAATTGTTTGAATGTTTGTGGAGATTGAGGAAGGGCATAAAATTCCCCAGGATTCATTCTACTCGGCACAACAAAGTCACGTGCTCCTTCAGGAGTAGATTTAATTAAATAAGGCGTTTCTACATCCATGAAGTCGTTGCTGTCTAAAAACTTCCTTGTTTCAAGCGCTACTTTGTTTCTTAGTCTCAGCTTTTCTAATATAGGTTCTCTTCTAAGGTCTAAATAACGATATTTCATTCGTAGTTCGTCACCTCCGTCTGTTTCATTCTCAATGGTAAAAGGAGGAGTTTTCGAAGCGTTTAAAACCTTCAATTGATTTACTTTAATTTCAATTTCTCCTGTAGGAATATTATTATTTTTACTAGAACGTTCTATAACTTCGCCTGAAATTTGAATCACATACTCTCTACCCAGTTTGCGTGCTTCTTGATTTAACTCCTCATTTACACTTGAGTTAAAGGTCAATTGGGTGATTCCATATCGATCCCTTAAATCGATAAAAGTCATTCCTCCCATTTCTCGAATGCGTTGTATCCATCCACTTAATGTAACTTCATTTCCTACATTATCGATTCTTAATTCTCCACAGGTATGCGTTCTATACATAATAATCATTTTAATCAATTACAAAAATAGAAAGAAGATTGAACTTATCTCGAACTATTTACGGCTTTTCATTCTGACGGGAGATTTTTAAGGTTTATTGGACAAATTTATGACTTAGTTTAACTAAATGATAAAAAGTGTTTGAGCATTCATAATCAATCATTAAATTTGTATGCGTAAATGCTTTTAAATATGGGAGTTGGTTCAGTAAATATTAATGGAAATGAAATTATAATCCGAGGCAGAAGAGCAAAGTTAAGAAATAGATTTTTTTTAATATTACTTTTTATCGCTGCTTCAATCGCTATTTTTGAACTCATTTTTTCTATTTATGTGGGGAATCGGTCTTTTTCTATTCAGTATACAATTCTTTTGTTGTTATACTTGGGAGTAGGGTATATGGCGTTTCGTTTTTACCTTTGGCATTCCTTCGGCAAGGAAGTGTTAATGCTCTATCCAGACAGAATAGAATATTATGTAGATTTTAAATTTTTTAAAGGCAATAAAAAGCAATTAAGGGTTGATAATTTAAAAGACACTTTTGGTATTCGCTTAAACATTATGGGAGAAAAAATACGGCCAAAATCTAATTCTCATAATGAGTCTGAAGAAAATCCTACAGTAACACCAATCTCAAATGAAAAAGAAACCTTTTTTTCAGAAAGTAATGAAGTGATTGAAACCATTGCTACAATTTCTCCTTCTGAAATGGAAGAAATTCAAACTAAGTTTTTAGAACTTTACGGTTAATTATTTTTTCTTTGCGTCTTCTTTTCGATTATCTCTATTGCTTTTTTAACTCTATCTTGAAGACTGCCTTCTAAAATCGTGAAGTCTACTTGAAGTGCTTTTAATTGAGATTTATAGATTTCAAACAATTCTTCTCTTTGTTGAGGGTGTTCTCTTAATGGGTCGTCTTCATAAGGAACGTTTTTCGGACTACACAAAAAATAATGATCGAATTTCTGTGTGTGCATTAATGTTTCAATTTCTTTTGAACAGGTTCCATATTTAAAAGTAGACCACACAAACAATACAACAGCAGCTGTATCGTATACTTTTATTCCTTCTTGCTCCTTAATCTTTCTTGTTTTTTCCTGTTCAATTGCAATTATAGTAATATCATCAAAGGTGTATTTCCCTTTTTTATGGGTAAGATATTCGCGTGCATATTCTGGAAACCATTGGGCTTGAAAGTAATCCGCAACAGCTTTTGATACACTTGATTTTCCAGTACTTTCTGGACCTGTGAATACAAACTTCAAGACGTGTTTTTTTAATGTATTGTTACAAAAATAGCGTAAATCATGGAGATTTTTCTTGATATTCATCTTTGTTAAGAAATTCAACCTTGTCAAGTTGTAATCCTGACGCTGGAGCGATATAGCTTAATGTTATTTTATTACTGCCATCCAAGGTCTTTAAAAAATCTTCCCAGCTTAACTCGTGTTTCCCTAAATCAAACAATGCGCCCATCATTAATCGGATTTGATTCCGTTTAAACCCTAAGCCTCTAAACTTGACTACATAACTTTTTTCAGGGAAGAATGACGCTGTAAATTCTGTGTTTTCAAGCAATTCACAAGTTAAAACATTTCCTGTTGTTTGTGTCTCAGGATTAGGTCTGAAAGTATACGAAAAGAAGTCTTTTTCTCCTTCAAACAATTGCGCAGCTTTTTGCATCAGCGGAACATCTAACTCTTCATTGATATGGCACATGAAAGCAGCGCAGTAGGGATGAAACTTTTCACCATAAGAAAAGTAATAATGGTATTCTTTTATTTTAGGAGATTGAATAATGTTAAAATCTTTAGTTGTTTTTTGAATCGACAAAGCCCTAATATCCGCGGGTAGATTCATGTTAAATAAATCGAGGAAGCTATCTAAATCAACGATTTCTTTTGTTGTAAATATCTCAACAAAGGTATGATTGACTGAAACCATTGCGTCGGTCCTTCCTGAAGCTAACACTTTGTTTCTTGAGTCTGGCAATACCCAGTTTAGTGTTTTTACCATCATTTTTTGAACTGTAATCACGTGGGGTTGCTTTTGCCATCCATGATATCGAAAACCTAAGTATTGTATTTCTAAAATATAATAAAATCGATTCTGCATAATGAACCGAAGATATAAAATAAAAGCCCTGACATTACTGCCAAGGCTTTTAAATTTATCATTGAAGAGTTTTAGTCTCTTATTGAACCATTATTTTTTTCGTAATTGTTCCATTATTTGTAGAAATTTGAACTAAGTAAGTTCCTA
>Ga0209075_1000161_pt1 | contig 59342 bp, 40 predicted proteins | sample Stecom2011_FD_187523 | JGI IMG/M metagenome (GOLD analysis project Ga0209075, IMG submission 187523) | Agricultural soil microbial communities from Utah to study Nitrogen management - Steer compost 2011 (SPAdes) (version 2) | ecosystem: Environmental > Terrestrial > Soil > Agricultural land...
TTGTTCTAAAACTCTGATTATTTGAGCCTCGCTATAGCGTTTGCCTGTTTTCTGTGTCATATGTTCTCCTTATGTAAAGATAGAAGAACTATCACTCAATCTTGTACACTTTTTGGGGAGCACCTCAACATTTATGACATTAAAATCATCAGTAAAAGCGAAGCTTATGCTGTAGTTAGTCCTGGTTTCGGTGGTGCAGGGCGTATATTAAAATACAATGGCAACACTTGGACTACAGATTATCTTTATGCCGATATGGGCACAGAATTATTTTATGGATTGGGTTTAGCTAACTCAGAAATTTACGCCGTTGGAGCTGGAGGATTGATCAAAAAAAAAACACAGTATCCAATACTAGCATTAAAAAAATAAACTCCAAAAATTCAAATCTTTTTTATACTAAAATCAACTCTAATCGAGTCTATATCCAAAACAATACAAAGAACGGATTGATGTTCAATATTCATAACAGTAAAGGTGAAAAACTATTAAACTCAACGCTTCATAAAAACCAATCTATCAAGCTTGATGTTTCAAAATACCCAAAAGGAATTTATTATTTAAACCTTAAAGCTTCTAATTTGAATCAAACAAAAACTTTTAGACTGTAAAATCAATTGAACCGTAACATTAAGGCGATTTCAAATAAGAGAATTTGCCGTAAGTGTGGAGTTTCATCGTCTAATTTTTCATGTATTTGGCGATATTCGATATATGCACTTGCAGAAGCCACCTTGTTGAATTGATATCCTGCACTAGGCCGCACAAACCACTCATGAGTCCTCAAGGGCACCGTTTTGTCAGTGAGTGAAATTTCTGGTTTATAAACTGTATAAATTTTGTCGTCCAGCTTCCATTCTTTAAAAACTCCATCGGTACCGCTCTCTTTATTCCACATATTAAAATCTGGAGTCGGTTCATAAAGTTCACGGATTGTTTTTCTGTATTCATATCCTGCGGTGAGCTTAATGTCGATATCATTTTTAAGTTTAAAATACCATTTCCATAATTGAAAGCCTTTTTTTGTCTTGAGGGGATATGTAATGGTCAAGTCGTTCGCCGCATTGTAACCAAAATCTTTAAATAATGCCGTATGGAGCCAAGGGGTATTTAAAAAATAAGAGGAGGTGTCTTGTAGATCAGGTATTTCACTAGGCCAATTAGTTTGTGAAATCACTTCTTCTTTGGGGCGGCGGTCAGAAAATTCAAATTTAAGTCGAACATTATTTTCTATTCGAATGTTGTTTTGCAATAAAAATGAGAAGCGAACTAAAGGATTAAAATTCCAAGTGGTAGTCCATGAATCTTCGGCACTTTGAAAAGGCCGAACGGTAGTCACATAAGTATAATCCAATCGGTGTGTGGTAGAGACACTCTTAAAGGAATTTAAAAAAGACACTTTTTTAGCAAAATTGGGCACAGTGATCCCTACCCCTATTTTTGGCCAAGTGAGTGTAGTATCTGTATAAAGAGGGGTTTCTCTGGGCTGCACAAACTCTTGTCGCCATTGTAAATCTCCTCGAAGCCCTATATCCCATATAGGTAGTGTTAAACCTGACGCGACTTGAAAAGCTCTGGATACATTGTGTCGAAAATTCCCTTGATAAACCAAAGTATCTACATTTCTATTTAAATATTCTGCGAAATCTCTATAATCCTTTCTAGACTTCAAACCCATGTCTCCAGAAACTATATTCCACAAGCCTCGATTCCTATAACCATCACCAATCCCTAATCCATATAAATAATACTGTAAAGGATGAACGCCTTGATCTTCATAAAGTTGAGCTAGAGTAAAATTTTCTCCAATGGTGTTTAGATTCACATTCCAATTCATACGAACTTCGTTCCAACGCCATTTTTCTAAGAAAGAGGTCACTGCATTGGTAGATCCAAAAAGTTTAGTAAACTCTATTAGTTTTAGTGTTGGAGCCAGTTCAAATCGATTATTTTGAGATATGGTCCAAAAGTTTTTATCAATATCCGATGGGTCAAAGAGACTAAACTGATCGGGGATAGTTTTTTGATGTGTAAAATCGGTGGTAAAATGAGTCACTATAGGTAAGAATCGAATAAAAGAAGGAGTAAAAGAAAGTCTAAATTGTTGATTCCTAAGCCGTTCATTCCTTAAAATCCCATATTTTTTTCCATAATTTTTATGCCCAACGCTATCTACTTTATAAAAATAAGTGCTATCGTACAGTACAGTGTAAGAGTCTTTATTGTCAAAATCTATCACCATGGTGTCTCCATTCGAGAGCACTGTCGCTACCGTATCATAAGGGATTACAATAAGACTATCTCTGGAGATATACACTTTTTTATCATTATGATCAAAATCAAAAATCCTATTAGAGGCTAAAAAACCACCTTCACTATTACTAAACAAGTTTTCTGCAGTAAAGGCTTCTCTATCTCCTCCACCATACATATCACGTCTAATATTGATATTATAACTCGTCGATAAAAACGGAAATAAATTCCACCTCAAGTTCACCTTGTGACTTAGATCCACAGTGTAAGTCACTACTTTATCGGAGAGTGGCTCCACATAATTAGGGTCTCTATCTTGATCCACATAACGAGTATAAGTTAAATCCATTAAGGTTAAATCAAATGTCTGAGGCCAAGGTTCAAAACTCATGTTAGAAAAAACTTTAGCCCAGGATTTTTTTTCTAAAGACTTGAATGGTTTTAAATCGTAGCGATTGAAAGAGCCTAAACGGTATTCTAAAAGAGTATGATAAGAATAAGATGAGTCTGCATTGAGGGCGGACTTGGATTCCATTTGATTGTAAGAATAACTCCACGCTGGTCGTTCTAAGAAAACTTGAGAGAGAATTTCTGCCATTCGAGTGTCATCGGGAACATATTCCTTACTATAACTTAGACTAAAGTTTTTATTGGTTGTATAAGCTTGATAGCCCTTAGAATGCGCTAGGTCTCTTTCTTTTTGCTCTTCTTTATAATCCATCTCTAGTTTTTGCTGCACAAAATCAGAATTTAAATCCATAAAATTGTCTTTTGTCAGTTGAAGATCATCGGAAGGTTTTAAATAAGGTCTAAAAGTACTGCTCCTATAGCCAAAACTCATAGGGATTCGAAGCCTATGCTCTTCATCAAAAAACTTATTTAAATTGAAACTCAAATCAGAAGCCACATCTAATTGTGAAGCGGCTTGAGAAAGATTAGGTTTAGGAGAACCACCAGAAGTCGAAAGTGTCGCAAAATCACCATCTTGATAACGCATCGCTCCAGATACAGTCATAAAATCCGAAACATCCACCTGCCCCGACAAACGAACCGCCTGTCCCCATTCAGAATCCATTTCAGAAAGGCGTAAATCATTGATCCAAAAAGTCCCCTTAAGGTCTGCAGGTGAAGCATCGTCGTCGGCAATAATCACAAATCGAATCCAATCTATGCTGCTCGAAGAAGGATTCCCCACTAATTTTATTTCTTCTGCTCTAGCCCCTCCCAAAGATTTTACCACGGGCTCTAAATAAGGGGGGCGTCGCCCCATTTTCAAGTCCGAAAAATCTGAAATGGCCAAAGAAAATGCATTATTTAACCAGTTTTCTTCGTGACAATCTTGGATTCGTTTAGAAGAAGAGCAGGTGTAGTTTTGAGGTTTAAAACTCCACTCATAGTAATTATTGGAACCTTCTAAAGAACCTTCGCCAAACTGCAAAGCAAAACGAATAGGAACAGAACTTGCTTCTGTTTCATAATGAATTTCCATTTTAATCGACTTATAAGAAGTAAAATCTCGTCTTTCCCCTTCAAAAACTCGTGTCACACCCACTTCTTGACCCGGAGACATATTATCATAATCTAAAACCAAAGCTGTTTCTCTAAGGATGGCATTGGAGCTCGCATCTCTTTCTGTCGCTGTATTTGGAGATTTAAAATACTCATCTGCATTTTCTCGATTATTAATAGTACTTACTTTAATATAAGAAGTGTCTTTCACATCTCTAGCACCTTCAAGGCTCAGTTCTGCTCCTCCTATTTCGGCCATTTGAGACTGCTCGGTAGAGCTCGTCACATATTGACTAGCCACATTGGTCGCTTCCCATGAATTTCCCATCACCCCTAAATGCACCATTTGAACTTTAGCTTCCGCCACTCCTGGGTTTAGGTTTCCCATCCACAACCTTGTAAATTGAGCTTCTGATAAAATTGTCAAATAATTATTCCCACTCTGTGAGACAATGGTGTCATATTGATTCAATGGAATTTTCCAGCGCCGCCATCCATTTTTTAACTCCTCAAAATCCGCTAAATTATCACTAGACAAATCCACTCGATAACGCACAAAACTAATATCTAAATCCAAAGCTCCGTTCCTATTAATATCTTCTGTATCATAGGCCCTTTCTCCAGCATTTCCTTCGGTTCCATTAATAGAAGCAGGGGGATCACTATCTTCTTCTAAATTGGGGTTAAAATTATCCTTGGCTATATCTGTATTAGAAGGCTCAGAATTCAAGGCATTGTATTCTGTAGAAATACAACCAGAGACTCGACAATCCCACACCAAGCGGGTTTCTTCGTTTCCAGATACGCCGTCCAAGCCTTTATCGTGCAAGGCAGTAGTGAAACCTAAATCATTTTCACCATCATAGGTGTTGTTGGGCGCATATCCATTAATAGACAAATCTTCACTCACCAAACCTAGATCGATATATATAGAACCTACATTACCCCTCGCCACCACTTCAATATACTTTTGATTGCTCAAATCTTGATAATAGGAACTATTAGGACGCATAATACCACCCCAACTTTTCCCAACCAAATTATCATTTGGACGAAGCGTCATTTTTAAGACCGACAAATGCTGATTGTCCACTTCTGAATTACCCACATTAGGGTAAATTCGTTTGTACAGCTCGGTGTTATTACTATGCCAGATAAACTCCCCTTGGTGGCGATAGTCTAAGTCTTCTATATAAGTACTTGGATCTGTAGAAACACCCCCTGGTGGCGATGCTGGATACCATAGTGTTCTAGCCATTGGGTAAATCAATCCCGTGCTACTGCTCTCAAAGTCTTCTATCAATGCTGAGTTTTTAGAACTCGTATTGGCATTATGATAACTGCTCGCAAACTCGGCTTCGAAACGCCAATTCGACGCTGCTGTTGATTTTAACAAAGGTGCTTTTTTCACCAAAGTATCTAACCAAGAAGCCGAATCTAAAAGCTTCAAATTAAAGCCCCACAAAAAACTTGAATATGGTTCATTACCCAAAGTAGGGATAGAAGCCGTTGTATTTTGACTTTTATATAGAGCGGTCACCCCAAAAAGCGAACCCTCCGAAAAACCATAACGATGCAAAGGCAGCTCTGCTCTTGCTCCCAGCAAAACTTTGCTATCAATTTCAAACAAGGGTTCACACTCAAAACTCACACTAATTTGTTTGTTGGGGTCCAAAGCCCTATCACTCAAAAGTTCAATTTGCCCCAGTTCATAGTTCACATCATAATCCACATTTCGGACCAATACTTCTGAACCTGCTTTTAGCTTTTCTGTTCCTGGAGAAATATCCATACAAGAACCAGCACTCACCGAATAACTAGAATTAGGATCCCTCACACTAATAGTCGAATTACGCCTTTTGCCCACAGACTCAAAATAGTAACGATTGGTATAGCGATTTAAATTATGAACAGGGAGTGTATATAAAGAGCCAATGGACTCATCGATATTTCTTAGTGGTTCCAAGCAATTTTGCTTTGCCGTTTCGATCGCTTTGGCCCCAGAATAATAAGAAGCTGGTAAACACGGAAGCCACATCTCTCCTGAATAAGACCCCGACGCATCTTTTTTAAAAATAGAAGGATCATTGACCAATATTTGCCCTGTAAGCGAATCCGCAATCCCTAATTGTTTTAAATAAGAACCTGAATTTCCAGACTTGTCTTTTAACCTCAAAATAAAATTAGTCGCACTTTCATCACTAATCCCCACCGAATATATATTTCTAAGCATTAGCTTGTCTATGCCACTGAGCTCAGACAAGGTCGCATCCCACTGTAGCAGCACCACTTTAGAACCATTTCGAATGGTGGTACTGTTTCTCCCGGTACCATCGTTACTCCAGCTAGCAGCAAGTAAAGTATTCTGATTCACACCATTGACTTTGATAACCCCTGTTTTAGGATCATAAAAATAATCGCTCGCAGGGACCTCCACCATCCGCTCCACTAGTTTTTCGATTTGCTTTCCAGATGGCGTTTTATAAACCACCACTATATCTTTCAACACATCGGTATTAGTGTTCAAAGTACTTCTTTTATAAAGTCTTAGATTAGTCGCTGGATAAGAAGACTGTGGCCTACCTGCAATAGCCGAATTCACATACGCATCTCTAGCTTCGTGATTCAAAAAATAGTAACGATAAGCAATAAAACCCTTGTCTAAAATTTGAAACTCAGTCGTACTCTCACTAGCATTAATCGTGTATTCTTCTTGGCTTCCTCCATCTTGAGACGCAATCGTGGTGAGCCTCCAGTCTCCCAATTTCCAATCTGCCTTGATCCCAAACAAGCCTTGATGGTTCTCTGAATATCCTGTCAACTCGGTACCACTCAAACTAAGAGAAGTCGTACCAGCCTCTATCCTTTGTAAAATATAATCCTCAAACTCATTTTCAAAAGACTCCTCATAAACCACTCTCACCTGATTTTTCACCCCAAGTCCACTCTCCACATTATTAATCTCTACAGTCACATAAGGCCCAATTTTACCTTTGACCATAAAGCTTGGATTGTAATCCAAAGAAGGAGAAGGCCACAAACTATTCAAAGAGCTCCCTGGAGCATTATCTTTTTCACCCCTCCCCAGCAAACGAATGTCCATACTCCCTTGCAAAAACAATCGTGGCTTATTAAAACCAAAATCTTTCATCCACGAGGGCATATTCACAGGGATTGTAATATCAAAAAGCGAGCCTGTTTCTGGGGGTGTATAACCATCTGCCTTATTTCCAATCAAGGAGTTTAACCAGAGATTTTTCAAACCGATATCGTACATATCCATCACATAAAGAGCAAGCTCTGGATATTGGGCAGACCAAAGATCGATAGTGTCTTTAGAGAACTTATTCACAGCCTGTGCTTTCACCTCTAGCTCTCGAGTCGAAATATCAATATCATGCTCATAATGAATTTGACGAGAATTATCCATCAAAGCCCCACCTTTTTGGCCAATCCCAGCGGCGGGAAGCATGGCATCTAAAGGAGCCGTATTAGGAGGCAGATCAAGGTACTGCACTGCATTTGGTATCGAATCCACAGCAAAAGACACCCCTGCCATCACCAAGAATAGAGAGCAAAATCTCCACCAAAAACTCTTTTGCAACCTAACTCTTAGCTTCAAAATTCACACACCTTTAGAGGCAAGCATTTCTTTAAAAACAAAATACCACAAAACACCATTACATTCACTAATGGCTCTGAAATCATTTTATTGTTCAAACGCAATATACCCATAACGGACTTTTACAATAGTTCCTCAAGCCGTAAAATATAGAATTCTATAATAAAAAGCTATCTTTAGAATAAAAATAACCATAATATTTTCATTATGCTCATACTTTTAGACTTACTTGGCACTTTTGCCTTTGCTTTATCTGGTGCATCCAAAGCCATTCGCTACAAATTAGACTGGCTAGGTTTACTAGTCATGGCATCAGTCACTGGGGTCGGGGGGGGCATCACACGCGACTTACTCTTGGGCTCCACACCGCCCATAGCCCTTCAAAAACCAGAATACATTGTCACATGCATCGCTGGAGCTTTCTTAAGTCTCTTTCTAAAAAAACAATCCAAACTATTCTTAAAATTTGTTTTAATAGTAGATGCTCTAGGCTTAGGTTTTTTCACAGCAGTCGGCGCAAGTAAAGCCGCACAAGCAGATGCAGGCCCTCTAGCCATAGTATTACTAGCCATGATCACAGCCGCAGGGGGAGGTTTGATTCGCGACCTCTTAGTCAGTGAAATCCCACAAGTCTTAAAAAGTGATTTTTATGCCACCGCCGCCTTTTTGGGTGGGCTCCTTTACTTGTTTTTACATGCCACAGCCCTCTCACTCACCACCCAAATGCTAATCACCACCGCATTCACCTTTGTGATCCGCCTCATTGCATTAAGGCATCGCATTTCTCTACCAAAAACCAGATAAAAAGAAAACACAGTCTCTACCCTCCACTCTTCACTGCGATATGTTTTTTTAGGATTTTAATCAAAAAAAAGCTTTTCGACTAGTTCTTTTCTTTGTTTTTAAAGGCATTGTTTGTTTAGCTTCAAGATGTTTATACCCATTTTTCACTCCTCAACAATGTCCACAATGGATGGGTCCCTCATAGATGAATTAGCACAAGAAACCGGCCTTATCAATTGCTAAGGATCAATGCATGAAAAAGATACATTATCTGCTTTTGGATACCACAGTGGATGCTTCTACTTTAAGTTTAAAAAGCCAGGCGCTTCTGAAACTTCAATCTTAACTAGATTTATGATTTGTTGCAGAATAATGAGCTTTTATTTTTATTTTTAATGTATTTTTTTTTAATGCTATATAAAACTCAATTTGATTCACCTTTGGGTTTGCTCCACCTGGCAGCGAAGGAGCACGCTTTAGTTGGGCTTTGGGTAGAGAAGCAAAAGCATCAGGGGGATCTCTCTAAGCTTAGGAAAAAAGACGATTTGGATGTTTTTATAAATGTGAAAAAGTGGCTGGATTTGTACTTTGCGAGAAAAAATCCTTCACTAAATTCTATTCCTTTAGCTCCTGCAGGGACAGATTTTAGACAAAAAGTCTGGGCTCAATTGTTGAAGATACCTTATGGAAGTTTCACTAGCTATGGAGAAATTGCTCGTTTGTTGGGAGTGAATTCGGCTCAGGCTGTGGGCTCTGCAGTGGGTCACAACCCGATTTCTATTTTAATTCCATGCCACCGAGTGCTTGGAGCTCAAGGGCAATTGACAGGATACGCTAGTGGGCTTGAAAACAAAAAAAAGTTATTGCTTTTAGAAGGAGTTATAGAGCATGCGGACTTGTTTAGCAAGGTTTAAATGGTGAATTGTCACTTTTCGTGTGGATGCTAAAATGTTTTTGACTTGTGTTAAATATGGATTTGTTTTTGGATTTGAATCATAAAAAAAATGCTCTTAGATAAAGAGCAAAAAAATGAGAGGTGAATACAGAACCTTGAACTTACCAGGAGGGGAGCAATGATATAGTTATGTCAGGATTTACCCTTATCACCATCTCAATAGAGAATATAGTAAAATGGTGAAAAGAAAAAGCTTATAAATAACTTACTTAATCCTCTTCTTTAAATACAATTCTACTGTGAGGTATGAATCTAAAGCCTCCGCGACGATGTCGTTCAAATTCAAAGTGTTCAGAAACTCTTTTGGAGTGCTCCAAAACACGGTTCAATCGACTCTCGAAGTTAGGACGCAATGAGTCCACACAAATATCGGGATCTCTTTTAAACTCTCTGTTTTCAAACTCCTCTCTTCCTGTTTTAAGGTATTCTTTGATCACATTTCGTAAGATTCTCGCAGGAACATTACGCATCAAATGCCTGTTGTTCAATGCAATGGAGTCGTCTTTTTTGTAATAAACGATCTCTATGGATTCATTGATTTCATTTAAAAGAGCTTCGTGAGCTTTTTGTATTGGCTTCCAAACTTCGAACTCTTGACGAACCAAAGAGCTCATCATATTGGCTAAAGGATCTGGATGCTGGACACCCGCTTCATAAGAAATTTTTAAGATACTTAAAGGAGCATTATAAACTGTCCCCGCTTTTAAAATGAGGGTGCCTGTATAAGGCTTCATTACATTTTCATCGACACGAATACAAATGGACTCTTTCTCTTGGTCGTTTTCCCAAGAAATTCCGTTTTTTTCTAAAATTTCTCCAAAAGCAACCTTTTTACCTACCACTTTACCATCGACAATTAATTCATCAGCTTCAACTTGAGCTGTGAGGTCGTGTTCCATCAAAAGGTCTAAAGCGTTGTTTTGATAAGAAATAGATTGAATCAATTCGTAAGGAGGAGTAGTCAAAAAAACTGGAGAATAACGCACATATGTTTCTATCCAAGGCATATAATGACTTGCTATTTCACGCCCTGCTTCTTCTCTAAAAAGCAAATAGTCTGTTCTTAAACCTTCTTCTCTTTCGTTAAAGATCACCTTAGCATTTTTTAAATAAGAATTGTTTTCTGGAATCACTTCCAAATTTAATCGGCGAACATCCTTAGCATTGTAAAATCGAGGGATAAAAGGAATATAAGAACGAAGGACCATTCTTGAAGATATATAATCTGTTTCGACAAGCCGACTAAAAACATTCTCGATAAAATGAGCGGGATTCACTCCTTTTTCACCCAACCACTCCCACAAAGTGTCGAGAAAAATTTTGTGATCTTTGTATTTGAATAACTTTTCTTCAAACCAAAGAGAGTCTAAAAAATCTTTTTTAAAGTTAGGAAGTGCACGCAAAAAACTTAACACTTCTTTTGTATTGTAAGAAACTAATAACTCCACATAAGCCATTCTTGGAAAAAAATTAGTAATCATATTATATATTCCTTTTTGTCTAGGAACTTTTAACCATCCTTTCTATTTTTAACTATCCATTATAATGTCTAGTGCTGGACACTTCCTTATAATTTAATATATTTTCATTTAAAAAACCATCTTTATTATGATTTTACCCATATTTTTAAAATGAATAACTCTAAAATACGCCTTTTAAGTGATGAGGTCATCAATAAAATCGCTGCAGGAGAGGTAATAGAGAGACCTGCATCCGTGGTTAAAGAGTTAATAGAAAACTCTTTAGACGCCCAAAGCTCTTTTATTAAAGTGCAAATCGAAGAGGGTGGTAAATCTAAAATCACTATCACCGACGATGGTGAAGGCATGTCTTTAGAAGATTTGAATCTATGCTATATAAGACATTCTACTTCTAAGTTACAGGTGGCAGATGACTTGTTTGCCCTTAGAACGAATGGTTTTAGAGGAGAGGCTGTAGCATCAATTGCTGCCATTTCTAAGCTGACTATTATTTCGAAAACAAAAGACATGAGTGCCGGGAACAAAATAACACTACTTGGTGGTGAAGTTCAAAATCAAACCGCAACCAGTGCTCCTATTGGCACCACCTTTATTATTGAAGACTTGTTTTATAATACTCCCGTTCGAAAACAATTTCTCTCAAGCAATAATGCCGAAGCCACCAGAATTTTAGATGTGATTACCCGTCTGGCCATTGCACACCCCAAAGTTCGGTTTGAATATAAAAATGCCGCCAAAGATATGTTTATTGGCAATAAAACCGATTTAAAAAACCGTTTGGCCGAAGCTTTAAGTAGCAATATCGCCAAAAAACTAATCCCTCTGACTTATGCTGATGCACGCATTAGCGTTACGGGCTTTATTTCTCCTGCAGAAAGCTCTACTAGAAAACGAGGGAGATTTTATTTGTATATTAAAAACCGCCCTTTTAGCAATTCCTTAATTGTTAAAGCTATCCAAAAAGCCTACGAAGCTTATGCCAAGTCCATAGCTCCTGTGGCGGTGCTGTTTTTGGATATGCCAGATGAATATTTTGATGTCAATGTGCACCCAGCAAAAAAAGAAGTCCGATTTTCTAATCCTTCAGAAATTTACACTGCAGTTTATAGAGCTGTAAAAAACACTTTGTATCAAGAAACATTTGGTGATTCTGCAACTATTAACTTGAAGGGCTATTCTGATTCTCAGGCCATTAGAGATGCAGGGCACTCCTGGAGTCATTTTGATGAAAAACCACCTGTTCCTAATTCAAAAAACTCAAGTCTTCTTGAATTAGAAGAATCTATCTCTCAAGATTTATTTTCTTCTCCAGAATTTGGCACCGTGATTACACTTTCAAATCAGTCTTTTCAGCGTCAAGAGGACACTCTACAGTTTACTCCTCCTTCTTTTTTACAATTAGCAGACACTTATATTCTTTCTCAAGATAAGGAAGGGATTTTAATTATCGATCAACATGCCGCCCACTCTCGAGTTTTATTTGAAGAGGCTTTGGCTACATTTAATGAAAATAAAAAAATTGTGGCCCAAGAACTATTGTTTGCTGAGTTGATGGAGTTCACCACAGTAGAAAAATCTATTTTAAAAGAAATTCTCACACAATTGAATTCGCTTGGCTTTGATATAGAAGACTTTGGAGGGAACCATTGTCGTGTAAGGGCAATTCCAGGGACTTTGTCAATTTCTAAGGCAGAGCAAAGTATTCGTGATATTATAGAACAAGTTCAAGAGGAAAACTATTCAGAATCGATACCCTTTGATTCTTTAATCAAAATTTGGGCCTCTACTACAGCATTTCGTGCCAATGAAAAGCTTAGTCATGATACCATAGTCGCTTTGGTGAATCAACTCTTAAAAACAGAAGAGCCTTTAGAGTCACCCTTTGGAAAGCCTACTATGATTCGTATCCCTATCGAAGATATTCATAAAAAATTCAAGCGTTAAATTTTGAATAGTCACTCCCTCACAAGCTCGTTGCAATGCAATCAGTTCATTTTTGTGTTTACTTGTTTTGCTTATGTTTTTTAAAATGTTTTCTGTTATGTAAGGAATTTCTTTTTTTAGATGAGAGTTTTTATAGCTTAAAACCTCTGAAACTAGATTTTTTTTTGTGATTAAATTAGGGAGTGTAATGCAAGGGATTCGAAGCAAGAATCGTCCTATTAAATAAGAAGGAAATTCTATTTTTGAAAAGGCCAAAACAGGGCTTTGCACCAATGAAGCTTCTAAAACAGCCGTACCAGGGTGTGCCACTATATAATAGGCTTCTGCATACAATCTAGCCCGTTCATCAAGATTTCTGGGAGCTATTATCGAGTTTTTTTGATGCTCCTTCGATAGTGTTTTTTTATGAGTGCTCCTAGATAAAACCCATTGGATTTCTAAGAGTGGATTTTGCAAATGGAGTTGTTTTTGAAGCTCTGTGTAAAGCTCTAAATTTCTTTGAATTTGACGACTTCGACTGCCCAAAAGGAATAAAACTCTTTTTTTTTCTGCGGCACTGCTATTCAAAACTTTTTTGGAAGCTTGTAAAAAAGGATGTTCTATTTTTACTGTCTGGCATTGTTGCTTTTGATAGGCTTTTTGTTCCCAATCAAAAAAAACTCCCAATAAAACACCTCGTAAATGCTTTGCCCTCCAAGATTTCCATGCCCAAATTTGAGGAGGTGATAAATACAAAATAGGTTTTCCATTTTGCTTGGCAAAAGCGAGTAGCTTCATATTAAAACCAGGAAAGTCTATAAGCACTACCGCTCTACACTGGGTTTGTTTGATTGTTTTTTTTAAAAGAGATAGAGTTTTTTTTAAACTTTTGTATTTAAAAAGCACATCTATATACCCATTGACCGCTAAATCATCAAAATTAGCAAGCTGCATGAGTCCAGCCTGTTGCATCAAAGGGCCACCCACTCCCCTAGCCTCTAATTTTAAATGTTCCATGGCTACAAGGGCTTGCGAGCCTATAATATCTCCAGAATCTTCTCCAGCACAAAACAGAACAAAGTCTTTTGGGGCTAATGGATTCACTTTATGCCTTTACTTTGTTAGAAACCCATATAGAAGTGACGGGCAAGTTTTTTTGCAACCAATCCAATAAGGAGACCTCGTATTTAAAGCGAGAGTTTTTTGATAGTAAAACATGTTTATAACCAGCATCTGTTTCAATATGAAAAACAATTTGACACGCCTGCTCTCCTGGAAATGGGGCCGAGCTTTTTAAGGTTTCTTCTAAGGCCTCTAATTTTTGTGTGTTTAAAGAAAATGCGTGCAAAGAAACATGCAAGAATCGAACCCATTCTTGACGAATTTTTTCTAATGAGATGAATTTATCCACGATAATTTGTGGGCCTTTATCATCTTTTTGTTGCTCTAGTACTCCTTGCACCAACACGCGATCATCTGTAGAGATTCTGTCTCTATACGCTTCCCATTTTTCGGATTTAATAAATAAAGATATTTCTCCATGAAAATCTTGCAGTTCTCCACTACCAATTGTATCCCCTCTCTTGGTTTGAAAGGACCTCATGCGGGTAATGACTCCACCTACGCTGATCATTTTTTTGAGTAAGCCTGAATTATTCACCTCACTTTCGGCCAAACTACAAGTAGTAAAACCTTGAAGTTCCGGACGATACTCTTCAAGTGGATGCCCCGAAAGATAAATCCCTAAAACTTCTTTTTCTTTATTTAAAAGCTCTATATATGTCCACTCATCGGCATCTTCTAAAACTTCCACATTTGCATTAAAATGACTTTCTTCACTCGCTATATCAAAAAAGGAAGTTTGCCCGCTATCCATATTTTGTCGGTGTCGGTTAGCGACTTCAAAGGCTTTATCTATAGAGGCTAATTGAGCACTCCTACTCCCTTCTAGCTCATCCAAAGCCCCCGCCATGATTAAACTTTCTAGCGTTTTTTTGTTTAAAGGAGGCCTTTTTTCTACTTGATTGGACTGGTAATCTAAAACTCTTTTGCATAGATCAAAAAGACTCTCGTATTTACCATTCAATTCTCGTTCTTGAACTATATCCTCTACAATGTCTTTGCCCACATTTTTAATACCTGCAAGCCCATACAAAACCTCTCCGTTTTTGACTGTAAAAACTGGATATGAAGAGTTGACATTTGGACTCAAATAGCGAACTCCTATTTTATCACATTCCTGTAATAAGGCCACTCGTTTTTCGACTTCTTGAGTATTTGTCATAGAAGCCGCCATAAATTCAGCTCCATAATTTGCTTTTAAATAGGCTGTTTGATAGGCCACATAAGCATAAGCTGCTGCATGACTTTTGTTAAAAGCATAACCACAAAACGGCAAAAGGACTGCCCAAATGGTTTTAATTAAAGAGAGTTCATAACCTCTTTCTTTGCATTTTTGAATAAATTCGGGCTCTAATTTCGCCATCTCTTCTGGTCGTTTTTTCCCCATAATGCGTCTTAAAACATCTGCACCACCCAAAGAATAACCACCCATTTTTTGAGCAATTCGCATCACCTGCTCTTGATAGACTATCACCCCATAGGTCTCTTTCAAGATGGGCTCTAAGTCAGGGTGATAATAGTCAATTTCTTCGTCTCCTCTTTTTCTAGCAATAAAGTGTGGGATTTGATCCATTGGACCCGGCCTATACAAAGCATTCATCGCTATTAAATCTTCTAGCCTTTCTGGGGCTAGCTTTCTTAAATAATCGCGCATTCCAGGAGACTCAAACTGGAAAACTCCAGTAGTGAGCCCCTTTGCAACTAAATCAAAAGTTTTTGAATCTTCTAGAGATATGTTGTCAATATCGATTTCTATGCCTTGAGTCTTTTTAATTAAATTCACCGTATCTTGTATAATCGATAAGTTTTTTAACCCTAAAAAATCCATTTTTAAAAGCCCTATGTCTTCGACATAATGCTTGTCATACATTATAGCGGTGGGGTCTCCTTTTTTTGCTCTATAAAGAGGTGCCAAATAAGACATAGGGACCGGGGCTATAATCACAGCAGCAGCATGAACACCGATTTGTCTAGCAATGTTTTCTAAACGCTCACAGTAAGACCACAAATCCTTGTATATTTGCTTGGACTCGATCAATTCATTCAATGGCTCCGGACTATAACCATCTAATGGGACTCCTTTTTTCTTCCCAGTTTTGGCCATTTCAAGGCTTGCATCGTTTGGAATTGTAGGTAATAAACGAGTAATTTGTCTCACATCTTGAATGGCTATCCCCAAAACTCGTGCCACATCGTTGATCACCGCTTTGGCTTTTAAGGTTCCATAAGTCACAATCTGAGTCACACTGTCTTTGCCGTATTGTTCTATCACATATTGAAAGACTCGCCCTCGATCTTTATCGGCAAAGTCGGTATCAATATCTGGCATACTCACTCGTTCGGGGTTTAAAAAGCGTTCAAAAAGCAAGTCAAAACGAAGCGGTTCTATATTAGTGATACCAATAATATAAGTGACTATAGAACCAGCAGCAGAACCTCGTCCTGGGCCCACCGGGATTCCATTTTCTTTGGCCCAATTGATAAAATCCCAAACGATTAAAAGGTATCCTGCCACTTTCATTTCTTTAATACAAGAAAGTTCTTCTTCCATTCTATCGATAACAGCTGGGCTCAACTCATCGTATCGCTCTTTGACTTTTTCGTTGCACAAGTGGGCTAAAAAAGCATCGGCATCTGAAAACTCCGAGGGAAATTTATATTGAGGCCAAAATTCATCGCCACAATTCGTTTTAATCACTACGCTGCATTGCTCTGCTATTTTAACTGTATTGGAAATTGCCTCCGGATATTCCTTAAAATCCTCGATAATTTTTTCTGTACTTTTAAAATAATATTGATTGCCCGGATAAAGAAAGTCTTCGAAATCTTGGATTTTTTCTGCAGCTTGTATGCACCTCAGAATTTTATGCAATTGTGCATCATCTTCTTTTATATAGTGCACATTGTTTACTGCAACCAAAGCTCTATCTAATTCTTTAGAAAATTCTATCACCGCTGCATTGAGTAAACTTTGATTCTCTAAATTTTGATTTTGTATGGTAAAATACAAATGATCTCGGTCAAAAATTTGTGTTAAGGAGACAAAATACTCCTTGGCGAGCTCTTTTTTTCCAGACAACACATCTGTCCCAAAACGACTAAAATAGTCTCCGGCCAGAGCAAACAAACCCTCTGAATGTTTTTGAATAAACTCCAAAGGGACTGCAGGTATCTCTTTGTACAATTCGTCATCTTCGTAGCAATAACTCACTATTTTGAGTAAGTTTTGATAGCCTTCGTTAGATTTCACCAGTAATGTCAAACGGTGATAGCTTTGCTCTTCTTTTGTATTTGCAGTAGAAGCTTCCACATAGATATGGCTTCCTAAAATAGCATTGATGGGGCTTAAGCCTTGGTTTTGACGCTCTTTATTGAGTTTTTGAGCCTCCATATAAAACTCTAAAATCCCAAACATATTGCCATGATCTGTTAAAGCTATGGCGGGCTGATTGTTTTGAATTGCTGCGTGGAGCAACTCCTTGACTCGACAAGTAGAACGCAATAAAGAAAACTCTGAATGTGTTTGTAAATGAACAAAGCTCATGTAAAAACCTTTATATAAAAAAGAATTTATACCAATTAAAGGCTAAAATTAGGAGATAAATCCATTAATGGACGGACTATTTCTAATAGAATCTTCTTGTCAATATAGAATAAAGACTGTGTTTTGAAACTTTCTAAACTTAGAGTTTAGGTTTAAGACTAAAATTTTGATGGTAAGCTAAGTGGAGAGCCTTGTCTTGATATGGATCTTTAGAAGAATGCAAATCTTGAGCTGTGTAAGCACTAGAAATACTCTTTAAAATGATAGATTTTGAAGTTTCATCGAAATTAAAGTGGATTCTAAAAGTTCTAAACGCCAAAGTGGCTTGATTTTTGGAATCTTTTAATACTTTCACTCTTTTTCGACTTTTATCTAAAGGATTTTCTGAGAGTTGCAACTGAGCAAAAGAGTGTAAGTCCCAATTTTTCTCTTGCAAAATCCATTGACTTTGCTGTTCAAACAAAGCTTCCGACAAAACACTCCAAAACTCGATCTTTTGGTTCTCTGTCCAGCCCGCTATTGCCTCTGGAAAGGCGTCTATTCTGGGAATATAAGGTTTTATATCTAGTATTGGGGTTTCATTTAGCAAATCGCAACCCTCTACAAACAGTTTTAGACCTTCTACTTTGACTAAAGGCACAGCACTCATGCCAATAGAATTCGGTCGATATGGACTCCTTGTAGCAAAAAGCCCCACAGAGTTTTTATCTGCAGGTGCCACAGGCGGCTGCACCACAGGCTTCCAGGTATGATTATGATGAAATTGAAAAAGAAGCCAAACTCTATCGAAGCCTTCTAAGTCCATTAAAGCTTGCTCAAAACCCATTTGAGCATTTAAATGAACTTCTCCAGAATGTTTTTTTGAAAACACCCCTTGCCTTGGAACTTCGTATTTATAAGTAGCATCTGTATAAAAAAAGCCAATAGGATTGCATATCATATACATTAAATCTAATTCATTTTTCTAAATTAATAAACAATGAAAGATAAAATTCAAAAACTCATCCATAAGTACGAAGAACTAGAGTCCGAATTGGCTCGCCCAGAAGTTGTTTCTGACCAAAAAAATTATACGCGATTACACAAAAACTTTAAAGGCATCGAAAAAGCGGTCCTGAAGGGTAAAGCTTATTTACAAGCCCTCGCTGATTTAGAAGAATGGCAAAAAGTAGTCTATGATCCCGATCCAGAACTATCTTCTTGTGCCAAAGAAGAAATCAAAGAACTAGAGCCAAAAATAGACAATCTTTCACAAGAGCTTCAAATTTTAATGGTTCCCAAAGAGCCTTGGGATTTTAGAAATGCCACCTTAGAAATAAGAGCGGGAACGGGGGGTGACGAATCTTCTTTATTTGTCAATGATTTATTAAAAATGTACCGCGGTTATTGTGACTCTATGCATTGGAAAATGTCTATTTTAGATGCTTCGGAGGGCACAGTAGGCGGTTACAAAGAAGTCGTCGTTTTCATAGAAGGTGATTCTGTCTATGGAACTTTAAAGTTTGAAAGTGGAGTGCACCGCGTTCAACGAGTCCCCGACACCGAAACACAAGGCCGAGTTCACACTTCTGCTGCAACTGTAGCTATTCTTCCAGAGGCCGAAGAACTCGATGTTGAAATCCGTGAGTCCGACATTCAAATGGACACTTTTAGAGCTAGCGGAGCAGGTGGACAACATGTGAACAAAACAGATTCTGCGGTCCGCCTCACCCACATCCCTACTGGAGTGGTGGTAAGCTGTCAAGAAGAACGCAGCCAGCTCAAAAACAGGAGCAAAGCCATGCACATGTTGAGAGCCAAACTTTTGGACGCAGCCATAGCCAAAAAAGAGCAAGAAGAAGCCAGAAGCAGAAAAGCCTTAGTGGGGACTGGAGACCGATCGGCAAAAATTCGCACCTACAACTACCCACAAAACCGCATCACTGACCACCGAGTCAATCTAACTTTGTACAGTCTGGATTCTGTAATGACAGGAGAAATTCAAGAGATCATAGACGCTTTACAAATCGCCAACGCTCAAGAAAAACTGGGTGAATTTAACGCATGAGCACCGTACTTGAAATTTTAAACGCCACTACAGCTTTTTTTGAAAAGCACAAAATTCCAGACGCTCGTTTAGACGCCCAGTATCTACTCGCACATGGCCTCAATATGAAACGAATGGATTTGTATTTGAATTTTGACAAACCTTTAAGCGAAACAGAACTTGATTCATTACGACCTTTGGTTGCTAGACGGGCCAAACGAGAACCCCTACAACATATTATCGGGAACACCTCTTTTAGAGGGCATTTGATTCAATGCGATACTAGGGCTTTGATCCCGCGCCCCGAAACAGAAATGATGGTCGATTTAATTCAAGAATTAGCTCCATTAAAACCCCATCAAAAACTCTTTGATATTGGGACTGGAACTGGTGCCCTTGCGATTGCTTTTGCCAAAGAATTTCCAGAACTCAAAGTTTGGGCGAGTGATATTTCCACAGATGCCTTGTCACTAGCGAAGACCAACGCCACCGCAAATCAAGTGGATAACATTTCTTTTATAGAAAGTAATTTGTGGGAAAACTTCCCAGAAGAAAAGGCCCATGTGATTGTCGCCAATCTCCCTTATATCCCCGACAACGAAAAAGAAAGCCTTCAAGAAGAGGTTCAGTTTTTTGACCCGCATCTTGCCTTATTTGGTGGACCCGATGGTTTAAAATGGATTCGCTTGTTGTTAGAGGGTAGTCAGAAGCGCCTAGCCTCTAATGCTTATATACTGCTCGAAATTGCTCCCGGACAAGAAAAACTCTTAGAATCAGAATCACACCTTTACCCATGGTTAAAATACCAAAGAAGCTTTCAAGATTTTTTAGAAAACACGCGATTTGTAGCATTTCAGCACATCCATCCAGAAAATTAAACAAATCTTACACACATAAAAGCTTTGGAACAGCTTTTTATAGAAAAAAATCATAATTTAAAAGGAGTTCTTTTAAAGAACCAAGTTTATGTTGTTCTAAAGTTTTTAATAAAGAATAAATACAACGGGTGATTCTTTTGTGCTTTAGAAATTGGTTTTTAAATAAAGACTAAAGGAGATTCATGCATTATTTTTTTATTGCTCTCGCCTTCTTTTTTTCTTCTATCATTTTAGAAGCAAGGCCAGCTTTTACAGGATTAAAGACTATTACACAAATGGACGGGACTGAAATTTTAATCCGTGAACATGGAGACGAATTTTATTATTACTACACCAGTGAAGATAGTCTTTTGATTGTTCAAGATTCTACAGGACTGTTCTTTTTTGCCAATGAAGAGGGAGAGGCTTCTTCTGTAAAGGTACGCACTAAAAATAAACGAGGCGCTTCTGAAACTTCAAAAATAAAAAAAATCAATCAAAAAAAATCCAGAAAAGCCCATCAACAAAAGCGACAAAAACGATTCCAAAAACCAGAAAAGCAAAGTCCCACCTCTTTGCAGGCACCCCCTTTAATAGAACGACCTGTGAATGAAGCCTGGACCATTGGCGAACGGCGTTTTCCTGTCATTTTGTTATCGACTAAAGACAAAAATGCAATGGATTCGGCCTTGTTTCATCGATTTTTTAATGAATCTGGATTTTCAGAAGATAAAAACATTGGGAGTCTTCGTGATTATTTTTTAGTCTCCTCAGATTCTTTGTTTCAACCGCATTTTGATATTTTCCCCATACATTTGGATAAGCAATTGAGTGATTATGTTTCTGACAATCAAAAATTAATGGAAGGCAAACTGATCGCAGATGCCCTTGACATTTTGACTGCTCGCAAGGACTTTGACGGAAACAAATATTGTGCTAATAAAATTAATGTCGATGGCTTTTTGTTTTTATTTCCTGGAAGAGAAGTAGATGCAACCCAACTCAGCGAAGATTTTTGGGCTCACCAATATTGGATGCAATACAACGGCTCCAATCCTAATAATAGAGCCTATGTCTCTAATGGTTTCTCATTTAATAAATATATTCTCTCCGCTCAAGAAGGTAATAAAATCAACAGCTTAAATCAACTCGGGATTTTTGTTCATGAATTTAGCCATGTTTTGGGCCTCAAAGACCATTATGCTTTCGACGATCAAAATAATTTCATCGCTGGTCCAAGCCCATGGGATGTGATGACTCAAGGCATGTATAACGGCAATGGAAGACTTCCACCTAAATTTTCTGCTTTTGAAAGAGAAAGCGTGGGCTGGATGAATTTAACAGAATTGTCCACAGATAAAGAAGAGTTTTCACTGCCTGCAATCGATAAAATGAAGGCCTATTCTATCACTAATCCAAAAGATGTCAACGAATATTTTATAGTAGAATATAGGCCGCCAACAAATTTTGATTCTGGAATCGAAGAGACTGGTGTTTTAGTTTGGTATATCCACTACAATAATCAAATTTGGGCAAATAACAATCCCAATAAAGATCCCCTCCACCCTAGAGTTAATGTCCAAAAAGTTTTACTTGGAAATAAAAAACCTATTGATTTTTATGCTCCTTTTGAGTTTGTCGATAAAACTTCTGCCTTAGTTTCTGGTGTGCACTATTTTATAAAGGACAACGAAGAATCTGTATGTTTTACTAATGATAATCAGCTACAAATAGAAAAATGCAGCAGTGACATGAAAGCGAGCAGCTCTTCTACACTAACAGAGCCTCCTTCTCTAAGCTCTAGTTCTGCTGATACGCCTACCTATATTGTAGAGACTCTTTCAAAATATAAAACCACAATTAGAACACACAAAAACAAAGTTACTCTTTATACCGAAGTCCCTGGAAATAAAAGTTTGGAACTTTTTGACTTGCAAGGAAATTTAATTCTCAAAAAAGAATTTCAAAATACAGAAGTTCAGATTTTTGTCCCACAAAAAAACACCTATGTTTTACGATTATCGGTTCATGGTCGTGCTATTGAACAAAAAATTTGGATCTCTAAATAAGCTTTTATTCAAAGTCATACATACTATCATAAGTACTTTCTAAAATTTCTTCTTCTTTGCTTTTTATAATGTCTTCTGCAGTGCTTTCTTTGCTCTTTGTCATTGATTCATAATACTGCTTTGACAAGCGTTCAATATGTTGCTCATTTTGTGCGATACGATTGCGAAGTCGTTTGAGCTCTTCATCGGTGATTTCAACTCGGGTTTGTAAGCGTTTATCGGCTTCTTTTCCCCAAGGAGTGTCCCCGTGTTTAGTGCGTAAATTTTTAAAAACAATAGCGGCACTGTCTTTTGTATTTGGATTCATTTGATAATAAATACCTTTCATAAATAAAGCTTGAATGCCAGAACGGGTCTCCGGAAATTCTGTGTAAATAGAGTCATAAAGATACATAGCATTTCGATACGCCGAGTCCACAAGGTCCATCTCTTCTAAAGGCAAAGCCTCGGCTGCAAACCATAAACTTTCGGCTTGCAAAAATCGTTCGTATGCTAAATCTTCTTTTGTTTTGATGGTCACTCGCATGCCCAGGTTTTTTTGTGCCTGTTTTGCATATTCGGTGTCAGGGTATTCTTTTATAATCTTTAGATAAATTTCTTCGGCTGCATCTGCATCATTTTTAAACTCATCATAGATAAATGCCTTTGCATAAGTTGCCCGTAAGACTTTTAAAGTGTCTTCTGATTTTTCAATCATGGTTTCTAGCCTTTGTAAAGCGCTGTCTAACTCGCTCAACTTAAATAGAAACAACTCAGCAATTTGAAACTCATTGTCAAAAAACCTAGTCACTGCGGCAGCAGAGGTGTCTGCAGCAATGCTCTTATTATCGCTTTGTAAAACCAACATCCGTCTCAACGCATCTCTTCTTTCTCGACTATCTCTTCCCCAAGAGCTCCCCGGTTTTGCTATAAAACTACTATCGTAATAATCCATAGCCTTTTGATATTGTCGTGTTCGAACTTGTTCATCATCTCCTAAGTGAAAATAAGCCCGTGAGGCCTGGTCCGTTTTAGCGTAATCTTTGGTCACCATTTCAAATGCTAAGCGAGCTTTTTGAATTTCTCCTCCCAACTTTAGGAGCTCCGCATAACGCACCATAAAATCTGACCGTCTAGTGGCAAAATCTTTGTTCAATATCAATGCTTCGTATTCTTTAGAGGCTTCTATGTATTGTTTTTGTTCTGCTAAACACTCGGCGGCTTGAATTTTTGCTGTCAATAAATCCCTTTCATTTAAATTTTCTATTTCTTTGGCTGTATAATGTTCTCTCGATTTCACCCAATTTTCTACTTTATAATACAAACCTGCTATACGAAAGTGTACTTTTCCTCGCATATAAGGAGTGGCTAGCGAGTCTTTTAAAATATTTTCTAAAGCAGCAATGGCCTCTGTCGGAGATTCCGATTTTTCTTCTAATAGAGCTAGTAAATTTTGGCCTTCGTAATAATAAGGATGCTTGGTCCCTTTTTCTAAAACAGGTTCTAAAGCAAAACGACTGATATTATACTCACCATTTTTATACAGACTATAAGCTCTCTGGTATTCTACTGTTGGCATAGAATCATGATCAGAAAAATAGCGTTCAAATTCGTCGTATTTTACAATTGCCTTGGCCCACTCTTGCTTGTGTCTAAAAGATTCCGCAATTAAAAAAACGGCTTGAGCGGTTCTTTTTTTGTTTTTTGGAAAGCGTTCTAAGACTCGAGACCCCTTTTCTATCACTCGATCGTATTTTTTTCTTTCTTCTGCATCGAGATAAGTCTCTTCTTCTTGAGCTGTGTCTATACGAGCTTCTCTTAAATCTTTTGCTTCGTCAAAGGCTCGTTCTGCATTAAACATATGGTTTAAATAGGCACAACAAGTGCAAGCTTGCATCTGCCACAGAAAAGCCAAACCGACCAAAAGGAATAAAAACTTTAGGTGAGTCCGGTGTTTTTTGAAAAAAACTCTAAATGCCATAGCTCTAAAATACAAAAAATCAAACTCAGTGCTTGCTAGTATAAGGTTAAATAAGTCAAATAATCGCAAAGTCTCATATTATCCGAAATCTCGTTTTTATCAAAGCGAATCATACGGATTTTATTGGGCTCCCCAATAATGCGGGCTAAAATTTCAAAATTATCCACAGTTTCCCACACCACTGCGTCTATAACGGTGTCTCCACATTCGGCCTCTCCTGTAGCACTCCCTATCCCAGAAATTCTAGAATTGTGTTTTAAAAAACGATTGTAAATATCAGGAGAACCACCAGAATAATTTGGAGTTGTCGAAGAATCTACGACCAAAACATGCACTCCATAATAACGCTTCATTTTATTAAACAAAACCGTATATTGATGCAAATAGGGGGCTTGGTAAAAAGATTCTTGCCAAATATTAGGTGAAATTTCTGTGAAATTAGAAATGTCATAACTCTTAAAAAAAGTATCTTTGGATTCTCCGTAACGCACCAAATAATGCCCTAACATCGTCGTATAATCGTGCTTTTTTGAAGGCCCAGAAACCCGCATGCTATCTGCCACTCTATTCAATGTTTCTGTGAGTTCACCATCATCTTTTGAATAAGTAGGCCTGTTTTTTGATTCCTGTATTCTCAATTGAATATCTGGATATTCTGGGTCGTGGTGTGCTATCTCTTGAAACTGTTGCTTGGCCTTTTCGAAAAGCCGTCCTTTTAAATAAGCTAAACCCAAAGCTTCTCTTAAAGGCAAATTCTCTGGATAAGTGCTTACCAAAGGCTCTAAAATTTCATAGGCGACTTGAGCTTTGTCTTGAGGAGTCATATAAACGCCATTTTCTGGACTGGGAGATGTTTTTTGACCCAAAGTCGCTAGAGCCTGTTCCGCCTCTTCATAATTAGGTCGAAGAGCTAGAATGCGTAAATAAGTCTTTTCGGCAAGATCAAAAGCCCCTTTATATTCATACAAATAACCTTGTAAAAGTAGTAACACAGTGTTTCCTGGAAAACGACTCAAGGCATATTCTAAAACAGCAGCAGCACTATCCAAATCACCAGATTGATGGTATATCATTGAAAGTTGTTCATAAGCTTTTTGAGAGGAGGCTTGGCTTAAAGAAATCGCCATTTTTGCTTCACTCTTTGCTTGGGAATAGCGTTTATCTTCTTCTAAAAGTTTAGCATACCATAATCGAAAATCTAAAAATGACGGGGCTTTTTCACACGACTTTCTAGCTAAATCAAGAGCAAAAGACAAATTCCCTATAGAATACGCTTCTCTGCTTTCTAAATAAAAGTTCAATGATGGATTCAATTCTTTTGTTTTAATAGATTGTATCAATGGTTTTATTTTATCTTCTAATTGAACTTTATGAACTTGTTCTTGCTTCCAAAAATTGTGCAATAAACCCCACTCCGCTAATATCAAATCTGGATAAGAAATCAAAAGTGCTTCGAAGACTTCTTGAGATTGCAGATAAAAACCTCTATACATTAATTCAAAAGCTCGATCCAAATCTTCTTTGGCAGAAAAAGAAAGGCTAGACAAGCCTTTGTTTAAATGAGGTGGCTTTCCTTTTTCTACAGAGTTTTCTTTTGAACCAAATGGAACACTTTCTAGTTTTAAATTTACGGGACCAAAATGTTGATAAAGCATAGTAGCCCAATAAAACAAAAATGCTCCTACGATGAAGATTAAAAAATACTTCGCTGCTAATTGGGCTGTTTTGGGGTTTGCCATTCTAAACACCTTTAAACTAAAGTGTCAAAAAATCAGACAATTTATCTTTATTTTCCTTGTTTTTTTGTAGTTTTCTAAGGGTTTTATTTTTGATTTGACGCACTCGTTCACGACTCAGCTTTAAATCTTCTCCAATGTCTTTAAGAGTTGTATCTTCAATTGCATCCAAACCATAAAACATTTTTAGAATCTCTTCTTCTCTAGAAGGTAAGGACGATAATGTTTCTTGGATTAATTTGCGTCGTTCTTCACTCTCCAGTTCATCGTCTTGATTTCCTTCTGCACCAAGCACATCCATCAAAGTACTCACAGAATCTCCCCCAACAGCATTGTCTTCACCAATAGGAGCGTCCAAAGAAATATCCACTATTTTTTCCATCACTTCCACAATATCGCGTTCTTGAGAGGCAAATTCTTCCATAGCAATAGTAGCCTCGTAATCTCCACCATTTTGAACCAACATGCGCTTGAATTTATTCACCAAAGCCAGCTTGTTGGGAGGGATTCGTACGGCACCTACTTGTTCAAAAAGAGCCTTTTGAATAGATTGTCGAATCCACCACACTGCATAACTAATAAACTTCACTTGTCTATCAATATCAAATCGCTTAGCTGCTTTAAATAAACCTAAATTCCCTTCGTTAATTAAATCCAACAAAGAAAGCCCGCGTCCTTGGTATTTTCTAGCCACACTCACCACAAAGCGAAGATTCCCTTGAATGAGCCGCTGCATAGCTGTATTTCTCGTCGCCTCAGATTCATTATTTTTAATGATCATCAACAATGCCATTTCTTCATTAGCTGTCAGGGTTGGATGTTTATTTAAATCACGAAAATAAAGCGATTCATTAAAGTCACTCATAAAAAGCACCTATATATTCAAAATTTCCCGTTTCTTGGAAAGATAATTAAAAGATACCATTAAAAATAAAATTGTTAAAGGCTTTTTAAAGATTTTAAGCTTTTTGGAGCCGATTTGTAAATAAAAAAACCAATTAACGCAAAACTTCTAAAGGAGCATTCTAGTATTAAAACTTCAAATCACTTTTTATTTTCGCTAAAATCTTTTAGCAATCGATACGGATAAATACCACTCGCGTGCCCATCGGTCCATGTGATGCCTACTGCATAGCGGCCTATAGAACGCAAAGTTTCTATCAAAATATCTTTGGGAACCGAGCTTGGATCTAAAATTGGTTTTCCAGAAAACTCATCCACACACAATGCACAGGGGCAGGCCAAACGCAAATCTCTAAGGGCTATTTCCGAGCAAGAACCATCATTCCAGTCAAAGCGTATCTCATTTTTTTCGGTTTTTGAAATTTTTGTAGGCTGTAAAATCATAATTCACTCCAATTATAGGTGTAATTTGTCAATGCAGACTCATTGCTCAAAGCAATCGCCGAAAGTCCACACACCACCTGATCTGCAATTTTAACAAACTCTGCTGCAGACACGCTATTAGGGTGTGCAAGCACAGCTGGAGCACCTAGGTCTCCGGAATCTGCAATAAAAGGCTCTAAAGGCACTTGCCCCAAGAGAGGCACACCATATAATTTAGTCATCTTTTCTCCACCACCAGACCTAAAAATAAAATGTCGTTTATCACAAGAATCACACACAAAATAACTCATATTCTCGACCACACCAAGTACCGCCACTCCCACCGAATCAAACATGGCCACCCCTTTTCTACAATCAGCCAAAGCCACCTCTTGAGGAGTAGTCACCACCACAGCACCAGAAAGCGGGCAGTTTTGGGTAAGGGTGAGCTGGATATCCCCTGTTCCTGGAGGAAAATCCACCAATAAATAATCCAATTCGCCCCAGCGAACTCGGTGCAAAAAATTTTGAATCATTTGACTAGCCATAGGCCCACGCCAAATAGTGGCTTTATTTGAATCCGAAAACATACTCATCGAAACTACAGCGATTCCACCTTTGGTCAGCACAGGAGAAATCGTTTGATCTGAATGTACTTGAGGCGCTTCTTCTATTCCAAACATCAATCCCATCGAAGGGCCATAAATATCGGCATCTAAAATCCCAACTTTTACTCCAGACAAACTCAGAGCCATCGCTAGGTTGGCTGTGACAGTGGATTTACCCACTCCTCCTTTACCAGAAGAAACCCCCACAATGTGTGAAACATCTTTGAGCATCGAGTTTTTGGCCAGATCCATTTTTGGTTTGGTTGTTTTACCAGAGATAGTCACTTCAACTGACTTTGCTCCTATATTTTTGAGGATACTTTCGGCCTCTTTTTTAAATTTATCTTTAATGGGACAAGCCGGTGTCGTTAATACCAAATCAAAAGACACATCTTTTTCTTTTGAAATTTTTAAGTTTTGAACAAAACCTAACTCGACAATGTTTCTCCCCAAATCGGGATCCATAATGGCTTCTAAAGCCTTTAAAATTTCTTGCTCTTTCATAATCTTAAATTAGTAAAAAGCAATAAAAAAGACTAGGTCAAAGAAAACTTAGGCATCTTCAGCAAATGAGTCATGCAACTAGGCCATTCATTTTGATAATGAGAAACTAAAATCAAAGTGCTCCGTATTGACAAAGAATCCAATAAATCTAAAATTCGCTCTCTATATTGAAGGGCCATTCCCTGAAAAGGCTCGTCTAAAATCAAGACTCTAGGCTTTTTAATAGCCGCTCGCAAAATCAAAAGCACCCTTTTTTCTATGGGATTAAGCTCAGAAAACAAGACCTTTGGATTTTTAAAACCCATTTTTGAACATAAACTTTGCACTTGATTTCGCTCTTCATAGGTCGCCTGTTTCAAATGTCCAAAAGGCAACACAAAACCAGAAAGCAATAAATCAAAAACACTCCAGTCACTCTGAAAATGCAAGGCCATTTCTGGAGAAAAAAAGCCCAATTGCTCCTTGTGCTCCCAGATATTTAAGGATTTTCCTGGCACTTTCCCCAACAACTTCACTCGATTTTTGTAAATCTGAGGATGATCAGCCGAAAGCAGTGACAACAAAGTGCTTTTACCAGCCCCATTTTCGCCCATAACCACCCAATGCTGGCCTTCATAAACTTTCCAAGTTAAATTTTGAATCACCGGAGTTTTCCCAAAAGAGACACCAATATCTTCCAAATCAAAAAGCACGCTCCCCTTATTATTTGGCTCTTTTAGCTTTACAAACTCATAATTTACGGGCAATATTCTTGGCTTCGAATCCTTGGCCTCTAACTTTTGGGCTAAACAAGGCTTAAATTTTCCATCTACACACTCAAAAGCTGGCAAGTTTAGAATTATTTCTTCCACTCTTGGCGTACGGATCAGAAACTTCAAAGCATAATGACTCATTTTCAGCACAGATTCCCTTAAAATGGGCCGAAAATAAAAATCCAATCCTCCAAAAAGATCATCAAAATACACCCACTCTGGCTTTTCCATCCACATTCGCATCAAAAGAACCCTCCTTAACTCGCCGTTAGACAAGCTAAGCAAACTTCTATCCAAAATCTTTGGAGTCAAAAAGGCCAATTCCAAAGCTTCCTCTAGCATTTCTGGGTGAGTTTTAGCCAAAGCCTCGTCATCCACCCACAAATCACTCTGCAAAAAAAACTTAGAATCCAATAAAAAATTTTTCACCAAAATAGCTTCTTTATTTTCTAAACTGATCAAGCGTTGCTGCCAAAAGGGAGCTACTGTCCTCTGGATTTTTTGTTGGACCTGCTCTGACACCACGGAGACTCTTGATTTTTGCTTTAAAAACTTCCAAATCGATGAATCTAAAGCCCCTTCTGGATCCAAAATTTGAACCTGAGAATGCTCTTCAAATAAAGCCTCTATTTGTTTTAAATACACAATAACTCCAAAAATAAATACATACAAAAAATACAAATTTACATTTCTTTTGGTATGGTGATAATTAGAAGCGCCTTGCCCCATCATTGAAGCACAGCCTCCTGGATATCAAAAGTGCACCCTAAACGAATAGATTTCCTTCTAATGCTTTTCTAATCTGATCTTTTTTTTTATCTTAATCACCATGAATCCTATATTACACAATGCTCTTCAAAATCAACGCATTTCTAGTGAAGAAGCCCTATATTTGCTTCAAGAAGTACCTTGGACCGAACTAGCCCAAGCCGCTCACCAAAAACGCATGCAAATGCACCCCGAAAACAAAGTAGGCTACACCGCCTATAGGATCATCAATTACACCAATATTTGCAATATTTTTTGTTCTTTTTGTTCTTTTTACAGACACAAAAGCAGTCCAGAAGCCTATATCCTCTCCAAAGAACAAATTCAAGAAAAAGCTTTAGAAGTCCGAGAAATGGGCGTGGACCAAATCTTTTTACAAGGCGGTGTGCACCCCGATATCCCTCTAAATTATTACACCGAAGTTTTAGAAATGCTCACTCAAAAATTAGGCTTTAGTGTCAGAGGATTTTCTCCTGTCGAACTAGTTTATATAGCCAAAGCGAACCGGTTAAGCACCTCTGAATTGCTCGACATATTCAAAGACGCCGGGCTTTCTTCTGTGCCAGGTGCTGGAGCCGAAATCTTAAGCGACAATATGAGAGAAAGGCTCAGTCCCAAAAAACTCCGTGCACAGGAATGGGCAGAAACCATGAGCACCTGTCACCAAAAAGGCTTAAAAGGCAGTGCCAACATAGTCTTTGGAAGCAACGAAAGCCCCCAAGATATTATAGAACACTTAGAAATCATTCGTCAAATTCAAGATGAAACTCACGGTTTCTTAAGTTTTGTGGCTTGGACATTTCAACCCCAAACCCCATACTTCCCCATTCGACATGTTAAAGCAAAAGAATATTTAAAAATCATAGCCTTGAGTCGCTTGTTTTTTGATAACATCCAACATATAGAAGTCTCTTTACTAGGCATGGGACTCACCCTTGGAGAACTTGGATTGCATAGCGGTGCCAACGACATCAATAGCATTGTCATCGAGGAGAATGTGCTCGTTTCACAAGGCTTAAAAACCATCCAAGAAGCAGAAGATTTCATTCAAAATGCAGGTTTCACCCCTTATTATCGCTCCTTAAACTTTAATTGATCATCCTTTTACTCACTTTTTATGAATCTTAAACACAGTTATGACGATTTGTACAAATAAAAAAATTAAATTAAAAGATATGAAACGATCCATACTCCTCTGTTTATTTTTATTTTCATTTATTTTTGCAAGACCTTCTATCGAATTTGACCGTGATCGAATTGAATCTGGTTCTGACTTCGAGCTTCGTTTGGTAGTTCCTACTCAAGAACTCCAATCCGATAGAGAAGTCCCTTCACTCAAAACCACCAACGGTTTTATATTAAACTCTATAGATAGTGTGGACACCAAAATCCAAAGGGATTTCTTTTCTAGTTTTTTTGGGTCCAGCACGCCCATCCCCGTTCGAAAATACATTTTTAAACTCAAAGCCCCATCAAAAACAGGCTCACAAATCATTGGAAGCTTGCACTGGACCATTGCAGGCCAAGAACACACCCTTTCTCCTGAACTCCCTGTAACATTAGAACGCCCTTACAGTGCTCCTGGACTTACAGTTTCTCTAAGTCCAAGCAAAAAAACTCTCTACGAAGGCGAGCAGTTTTTTGTAACTTTTAAAATCAACACCTTCGAAAACTTTCATGGAAATATCTCTTTTGCAGGGGCAGACCTTGGGAATGATTTTATCGTGCACCGTGCCGACCTCAAAGATTTTAAGCTAAACCCCTCCAACCCCTTTGACTCTAAGATGGAAGGTAGCACCACCTTTGCGTGGCTCTCTCCTGTAAAATCGGGTGACTTAAAAATCCCTCCTTTACAAATAAACTACACCAAAGTGGGCGAGCCAAAAATCGTAGAAAAAACTCAATCCAAAGGCAACTTCACCTCTAGTTTTAGATCTGTGGTTCAAGAACCCATAGAAAGCATTGCTAAATCTTCTCCCATTCAACTCCAAGTGCTCCCCTTGCCAAACAAACTCAAACCCACCGATTTCACTGGAATGGTAGGAGACTATTCTTTTAGTGCAGATTTCGATAAACACCATTTAAAAATTGGAGAAGCCCTGACTTTGAACATTCAAATTAAAGGAGATGGCAAACCAGGCACAATCACTGACCCTATTTTGCCCGACTTTTCTGATTTTCGTTCTGTCCCTCCAGAAAATTCTATCACCAAAAGGATCCAAAAAAACAAAGTCATCACTTCTAAAAACATCAAGATATTTTTATACCCCAAAAAGCAAGGGCTTTTTAAGATTTCTCCTATTTCTTATAACTGGTTCAACCCAAACAAACGAGCTTATGAATCTGTAACCGCAGGCCCTTGGGAAATCGAAGTCGAAAAAGGAAATGAAGCAATCATCCACTCTCCCATTATGAGCTCCACTCCAACCGCCTCTAAAAAAGAAATCGAAGAACTAGGGCAAGACATTCGTTTTATTCGTACAGACAACATAGCCATTAAACCTTATACCTTATTTTACAAATCATGGGTATTTTGGCTATTACTTTTCAGCCCTTTTCTATTTTATTTTATTGCCTCCTCTTTCATATTAAAGCATCGAAAAAAGATTAGCAATAAAGCTCTTATTCGAAAATCCCAAGCCAACAAAAATCTAAATCTGAACCTTAAAAAAGCAAATGAGCTGATCCACCAAGACTCGGACTCCAAAGATTTTTACGCCTCACTCGAAAAAACTCTCATTACTTATATAAGCGATTTAACCAATCTTGAGTTTCAAGGCATGACACTTTTACAAGTTCGAACAGAACTTTTGCAATTCAACTTAGACGAAACTTTAGTCGATCAAGTACAGGACGCTCTAGAGAGCTACTCTACCGCTCGTTTCTCTCACACTAGTGCTCTAGACTTAGACCACAAAAAGCAGGCTTTAAAATCCTTAAAAACTCTTTGCTCGAACCTGGAGCTTTTAAAATGACTTCAAAATTTCTTCTTGATAAAATATTTTTAGGTGTTTCTATTTTATTTCTTTTGAACACCACTCCTTTATTTGCTCATCAAAAATGTGAAATTGAACACCAAAAAGCAGTGCATTACTATCAAAACAATGAGTATGAACAAGCAGCAAATCAATGGAAAATCTGCATAGACAAAGGAATTGTACAAGCTGATTTGTTTTACAATTTAGGGAATGCTTATTTTAAAATGAATCAAATAGGTTATGCTATTTTGTACTATAGTTCCGCCCTTCGATTAGACCCTGGAAACGAAGACTACAGCTACAACTTAAAATACGCCCAAGGCTTTACCAAAGATAAAATTGATGCTTCCAGTGAAGAAAACCCTATTTTAAATACAATCTACAAGATCCACCACTTCTTTTCTCTCCAAACGGGTTTATACGCCATCATTGGACTTTTATGGTTGATTTCTTTTTTGGCCGTAGCCAAGCTCTATTCCAAAAACCCAACATTTAAAAATCTTTCTATCGCTTCTATCTTCACTCTAAGCATTATTTTAGCCATGTTTTTATTGAGTGTCTCTTACAAAGTCTTTGTCTTAGAAACCGAACACAAGGGTGTAGTACTCACTTCAAGTACTAATGTCACAAGCACTCCACAAGTGCAAAGCCAAACTCTATACGAGCTTTCCGAAGGGACCACTTTTGATATTGTTTCTTTTCATCAGGGCTGGGTACAAATTCAACTCGGTGATAAAATCAAAGGTTTTGTTAAAGAAAGCGAAATAGGTGTTATCCATGAGTTTTGATTTTTCTAGTATCCCTTGGATAGGGGCTTTTGCCAGTTTAGTGGCTGGTAGTGCCACGGTTCTTGGTGCCTTGGGTGTTTTTGTGATGCCCAAAAAAAGTCCTCTTTTAGAAGATGTTTTTATGAGTTTTGCTGCTGGGATTATGCTAGCAGCTTCTTTTTTTAGTTTAATACTTACAGGCCTTGAAGCTGCAAAAGATTCTGGCTTTTCTGATTTAATGGGTGTTTCTACTGTTATTTTTGGGATTCTGGCTGGAGCCTCTTTTGTTTGGATTTTAAATTATTTTATTCCTCACGAGCATTTTAATATGGGCAAAGAAGGGGTGATGGATTCTTTAAAACTCAAAAGGATTTGGCTTTTTGTGATTGCCATCGCCATCCATAACTTTCCAGAAGGCATGGCAGTCGGTGTTGGGTTTGCTGGAAACAATACGGCTAATGGGACTTCTTTGGCTCTAGGCATTTCCCTTCAAAATGTACCAGAAGGCTTTGCGGTTGCAGTCGCTCTCCTTGCCGTAGGTTATTCTCGTCTTTTTTCTTTTGGCATAGCTTCTATCACAGGTTTATTAGAGCCTTTAGGTGGACTTGTTGGAGTATTGACCTTAGGTGTTTCTCAAAACTTTTACCCTTTTATTTTGGGTTTTGCAGGAGGAGCTATGTTATTTATAATTTCAGATGAAATCATTCCAGAAACTCATCAAAAGACACATGCCACTGTCTCCACTTTTTCTCTTTTAATTGGTTTTGTACTTATGATGTTTTTTGATGTTTTGTTTGGCTAAATCATTAAATCTTGAATCGTATTATTTTATAGTATTCATTCAAAACTCTTGTTTTTATAAGCTGTCTTTTTTTTGTAAAAACATTATTTTTATTAATTGCTAAAATTAGAGTCTATATGTTTCAAAAAACCTTAATTTTACTTGCTTTTTTATCTTTTTTTGCTTTTTCTGCAGACACTTTAGAAATCTTTGCATTAAGAGTAGAATTCAAAGAGGAAATTCCAGATAATTCTCTTACTACTGGGACAGGCCTTTTTGATTCTGATCCCGATGCAGCCAAAAAAAATTACAGCCTAGACCCGCAAGGCAGGCGTGCTAGTGCTCTGTACTGGAACAAACACTTTGAATTTGCCAAACAATACTATAAACGAGTGAGTCAAGGCAAACTGATTTTAAAATACCGAGTCTTTCCAGAATCTGGCTCAGCATATAAATTAGACAAACATATTATTGACTATAACCGCACCAACAAAAAAAAGAACGAAAAAACCGCCGAGTACGACGAAGCTCGAAGCCGTGACTACATGAGCTTTATTTGGGATGCCATTCAAAAAGCCCATTCCGACGCAAAATCCCCTTTTAATGAGCCCGCTCCTCAAAACACAAACACCCAAAGAGCTTATATGATTATCCATGCAGGCTCTAGCCGATTGCTAGACGGAGGCACTATGGGCACTAATGGGGCGAACACACCTGGAGATTTTATAGATGTCTTTGTGTCTAGTGACTTTTGGGAATACTTGCCCGATTCTTTGGCTCAAAAGAAACACACTCAAGGCATTGTTTTAAACACAAGCTCTATAGACACTCTGAAAGAGGTCATGGTGGTCAGTGAAACGGCATCGCAAGACGGCTTAAACTGGGGAATCAATGGTATTATCGTCAATCAAATCGGACGATTTTTAGGGATGCCAAACACTTACGATGTTGTGAAAGGGATTTCAAGGTTAGGCTATTTCGATCTAATGGATTTTGCAGGCTACAATGCCGGGAATGGATTTTTCCCAGTGCTCCCTAGTGCTTGGCTTCGTATTTATATGGGGTGGGCAGAGGCAATAGAAGTGCAGCCTTCTCAAAAAAACTTAAAATTTGAACTCGCTGCCGCTGGTTCTGGGCTTGGAGTAGAGATTTTAAAAATCCCTTTGACCAATACAGAGTATTTGCTAATAGAAAATCGCCAGAGATCGTGGAACAAAGAAGGGACCGTAGATGTTTTAATAGAAGACGCAGAAACAGACAATGCTAAAATAAAAACTCACACTATTCCTATCGACAGCTTGTCTTTACTTTTTGAAGATAGTGTGTGCGTTAAAAACAAATGCACTCCAAACAAGAAAAAAGCTTCTGGAATTATTGTCGGCACCAGCTCTTTTGATGCCGCTCTTCCGGCAAGTGGTATAGTGGTATGGAAAGTTAACGAATGGTATCTTAAAGAAAGTCTTCCGTATGGTGTGGCTAATTTTTGGGGTGGAGACACCTTTAGAGACCATCAATTTGGTATTTCTTTAGTAGAAGCCGATGGTATTTTAAGTATTGGTAAAACTTTTAAAAATGCCCTTGGCCAAGATGCCTATGATTATGGATCTGGTACAGACCTTTTGCCACACATTCGTTTTACTAAAGACTCTGCATTAGACACTGTGAGTTCCATTTTACCCAAAGCTTATGCCAATACAGCCACTACTATGGGGGGGCTCTCTGGCATAGAAATTCATGCGAAACCCAAATCTGCTTACCGAAAAGAACGATCAGAAAACACTTTTATGGGAGACAGTGTTCTAAACTTTGCCTCTCTTAGCATGGAAGTAGAAATTTCTTTTGGTGAAAACAAAATCCCTAAGTCTCAATTCCCTAAAAACATAGGTATCAAAACTAAATCCAACGCGGTGGTGAGCGTAGATTACCCATCTTCTTCTTTAAAATCAAAAGAAAAAGCCCTTGTATTTGCTTCTGAAAATGGTACTTTACAAATATTATCTGCTCACGGAGAAGCATTAATAGAGTCTGACACTTCTGTTTTTGGTGATCATGGTCTCAGTGTCAAAGGCTCCACTCCAGAACAAGCTTTGTACCGTTTAGGAGCTCCCAAAGATTCTTTGATAGGCATAGCTTCTAGTGAACACTTTATTGTTTCTAGCTACCCTTCTGGAGTTTTAGTGACCGAATTAGAGCCCTTATTAGATCAAGTCACTTATAAACAACGCTTTCTTAAAATCCCCAAATTAAAAACAGTCCCTCTCCTGTCTGGAGACACTCTATGGGTGGCCTCTAACTCTAAATTATATGCACTGACATTTAAAAAAGGCCTTCAAGTCATTGATTCTACCAAACTCCAAGGAACTGCAACACACCAAATAGCCCTTTGTAAAGCAAGTGGTACAACCACGATCGCCATAGCAAGCGAAGATGCCTTTTTAGAACTTTACACTCCACAAAACAAATCTTTATACAAAGCCTCTTTTAGTCAAAAAAAATCTAACGAATTTCTAAGCACTAAAGAACAAGTTTTTAGTATAGCTTGTTCTGATTTTAAAAGAGACGGGACAGCTCAAATCTGGTTACTAGGCAGTCTCGGCTATGGACGCATGATCCAAGCAGATTCTTCTCTCAAAGCCGCTTCCACTCCTAGACAATTCAAACGAGGCTTCACTTCTGGAGCAGAAATATACCACGAATATTCTGCTCCAGCCATTGCAGATATAGATGATGACGGGTATCCTGATGTGGTTTTTTTAGGCCATAATTTGCTCTATGCTTTAAACAAAGATGGAGTGCCTCTCCAAGGCTTTCCTTCTAAAATTTCTAACGGGATTCCTGAATATTCCTTCCAGAGCGATCCACTTATTTTAAACTATTTCAACAAAGATAAGCCAGGGATTTTAATAGGAACTCCAAACGGGTTACTCAAAGCCTTTGACCACCAAGGAAAGCAAATCAAAGATGGATTCCCTTTAGCAAGTGGTTCTTTTGAATACACAGACTCACTTTATCCTATGACAATCATACTTGGTGATTTTATTGATTCTTTGCCAAAACCAATTGTTTATTCTTTTCACAAAGAATTTGTTTCTGGCTTTCAAATTCCAGAAGTAAAAACTAAACCTAAAAACTCTGTCCTTGCTTGGTCTTCACCTGGTCAATCCAACGAAAGAAACTACTATTTCGATGCCAATCAATTAAAGAAACCAAGTCTCAAAATAGCCTCTGAAAGTATCGAAGATTTTTATTTGTACCCCAACCCTATAAAAAATGGAATTGCAAAATCTAGATTTACACTGGGCATGGATGCTTCTTCAGCAAGCTTAGATATTTACGATATTTCTGGACACAAGGTCTTTAGCAAATCCTTAAAAAAGCCTTATAGCGGGAAAAATCAAATCGATCACATAGACTTGAGTTCTTTGGGAAGCGACATTTACACCGTAGTTTTAAAAGTCAAATTTAAATCTGGAAAAGAGAAACAAAAAACTTATCGAATTGGAGTGCTTCGTTAAAAATGAATGCCTTGTACAAAACATGTTTATCTAAGAATAAAACAACAATCTTCTTTTTGTTGTTTTTATTTTTATTAAACGCTTGCACACACACCACAAAGTCCGATTCAAAAGATGATTACCTTGACAATGATCCTCATTTAAAAGGCTCTAGCGAAAGGCCGATTTCTTCTTCGAGTTTTGCAGAAACTACAAAATCCCCCACAGACTCTCTTTTTTGGAAGGATCGTTGGGTTTATATCCCTTTTGAAGAAGGCTTTGAACTCTTATCTACCGAAGTCACTCAAGAAATGTATTCCTCTATCATGGACACACTTCCATTTCAAAAAGATATTCACGACTCACTCCCTGTAATCTCTGTTTCGTGGTACGACGCCGCTCTTTTTTGCAATGCCTTGTCCAAAATTTTAGGTTTAGACTCTGTTTATGAGTATTCAAGTATTGGGCCCAAAAACACTTTACTTCAATTGAAAATAAATCAAAATAACGGTGTTTATTTACCCAGTTTAAATCAATGGTTATACGCTTTAAATGGAAAGTCCGATACCGATTTGGACTCTACTACAGAAGATAACCTTAGAGTTTATGCTCATTTTGGAGGGAGCAACTCTGGCCCCATACAGGTGGCTCAAAAACAAGCAAATCACTGGAATTTATATGATATGTTTGGAAATGTAGAAGAATGGGTGGCCTATTGTGATGGCAAACCAGTCCCGACCAATGCCTCTACCTGCATGGTCAAAGGTGGTTCTTGGGCTAGCCCTAGCCATCAATTGAAAAGTGATTTTGAAAAACGGCAAGTTCCTGATACTCGCTCCGATACCATTGGATTTAGAGTAGCAAAAAATGTTACTAAATAACACTATGCAAAATAAATCTCCCAGAAACAAAACCATTGCGTTGAGCCCTACCGAAGAAAAAAAATGGAGCCGTCTATTAAAAGAAAAAATAGATTACTCTAATTTAGAGCAAATAAAAAACAAAGTTTTATTAGGTGATTCCATAAAAATCATTCAAAATTTACCCTCAGAATCGATAGACTTGCTTTTGACAGACCCACCCTATAACATGACCAAATATTATGCAGGCACTAGATTTTCTAAAACAAATTCTATAGAATACGAAACCTGGCTAAGGTCTTGGATAGAACCCATCACTCGGCTTTTGAAAACAAATGCGTCTATATACATTTGTACCGAATGGCAATCTTCTAGCAGCGTAGAGAAGGTTTTAAGAGACTACTTTTTTATACAAAACAGAATCACTTGGGAAAGAGAAAAGGGTCGGGCAGCCAAGCAAAACTGGAAAAACGCCTCTGAAGACATTTGGTTTTGCACCGTTTCCAAAGATTATACTTTTAATAATCAAGCTGTCCAGCTCAAAAAAAAGGTGATCGCTCCCTATAAAACAGCAGAGGGTAAGCCCAAAGACTGGCAAAAAGAAGGAGACCAAAAATACCGTCTCACCGCCCCTTCTAACCTGTGGACAGACATTTCTGTTCCATTTTGGTCTATGAAAGAAAATACAGAACACCCCACTCAAAAGCCAGAAAAGTTAATAGCCAAACTCATACTAGCAAGCTCTAATCCTGGCGACTTGATCTTGGATCCTTTTTTAGGTTCTGGCACCACCGCCACAGTCGCTCACAAATTGAATCGGAACTATATTGGCATAGAAAAAGAACTTTATTATGCTCAGTTAAGCCTTAAACGCATAGAAATGGCTTCAAAAGACTCCCAGATTCAAGGTTTTAGAGATGGGTGTTTTTGGGAGAGGAATAGCAAGTAAGTCTACATTCAATTAGTTCTTGAAGCTATGGAGTCAAACTTTTATAAGTATTTGGGACATGGAGCTTCCAAATCCCTTCTCCCCATTTTGCATCATTTTGAACTCGTTTGACTTGAATTTCTAAAATTTTTTTAGCATCTCTAAAATAAACTAATTGAGAGGGGAGTCTTTTTCTTTGAAAGTCTCGATAATCCTTAAAATCTAATCGTTCTATAAGTCCACCTAAACCCACCTGAGATAAAGAACTAACTTCTTTTGTGTCTTTATTTTGCTCAAAATACATAGACCTTCCGTATTTGTCTTTTGCCACTCTTCGTTCCACACCCTCTATATTTTTAATTTCTACTTCACTGTGCTCTGGCAAAAACTCTCCATAAAAAATATTTGTCAATTGATGTATATCAATCAAAGGGAGCTCTATATTCCCAACTATACCCACAAAAGGACCTCGCCCTTTTAAGAATCTTTTTTCTGTTGGAAAAGTCATAGTCCACTCATTGTCACTCCACAATAAAGAGGCAACTCCTATCCCTAAGGGCCCCATTAACTCTAAACGGTATCGAGTGCCTTTTTGTACAAATAAAACTCCACTAAACTCTTGTTTTTTTTTCTGATCATCTTCGAAACTTAGAGTCATCTTCACTCTTAAACTATCATATTTAGATACTGTTTCTTTGGACTCTTCATTGTTCATCTTTAAGATTTTTGGGCTGGCACAAGAAGCCAATGCCAATACACTCAAAGCTAAAAAAACAAAGAACAATTTTGTGTTTTTAGGGAATGAGTTTCCTTTTTGATCACTGCAATACATATTAGGGTTTTTCTATGAGATTCAAATTTTTAGCGTTAAATTCTTCTATCTTTTTATGAATCAAACTCATTTTCTCTTTCAATCCCATTTTTTTGGCTATAGCCATATAGTGTTCCCAATACACAACATCATCTATATGATACTCCCCAGAAAACAATAAATTTTCCATGATTTTTAATGCTTCCGGATATTTTCCTAGCCGATACAAAGCCCAAGCTTTTGAATCTAGATAAGCCTGTTCTTTAGGTTTATAATATAAAGCAGAATCTATATAACGGTCTCCCATCTGTACTTCTTTTGAGTTGCGATTCAAATCGACCAACATATAACCTAAATAATTTAAAGCTTGATGGTGTTTAGGGTCTATATCCAAGAGTTTATTGAAAAAAATCACTGCTTTATCTATGAGTTCCATTCGCTCATAATTCACCGCCATATCAAAAAGGATGCTCACATTATTTGAATCCGATAAACGCAAGTTTTCTAAAAAAGAAGCGGCCTTTTTCCTCGCTTCTTTTGCTGTGTAAATCGAAACAGAATCTTTTTTCTTTTTTTCTAAATAATAAGCTTGATGCATTAGAGCACTAGCATACATAGTTTGAATCACTTGATACTTTCGATTAGCGTTCATGCGCATTTGGGCTAATGCAGTAGATGATTTCACTTTTTTAGTGATTTCTACTGAAGGCTTCCAGTCACTCCAATAACCTAAAAGTGAATCATAAATGTCATAAGCTTTTTGGTGTCTTCCATAGATATAATAAACAAAAGCTTGATTTGGCAAATAATTTTCTGGATCTAATTTTGCAGCTTTTTCTATTTCTGAAATTGCCGTTGAAGTGTCTTTTTCTGTCTGAGCAATAGAACTTAAATCGGCATGAGCAGAGGCCGCATAATTCTTGTGTTTGGTGAGCTTTTTAAGGTGCACTTTAGCACTATCTATTTGTTTTAAATCCAACTCTATCAATGCTATAAAATTGAGAATTTTTACAGAAGGCACCTTCAAATCAAAGTAAGCTGTTTTCAAATAATTTAAAGACTTTTCTAAGGAACCTTGTAAAATATAAACTCTTGCTTTTATTAAAATAGCAGTAGAATCTTTGGAGTCCTGCTTCAACACTTGATCTACTTGTTCTAGAGCTTCTTTATATCGTTTATTTTGAAGGAGTAACTCTCCTCTCAAATTGGCGTACTTTGTATCGCCGTGAATTTCGTAGGCTTTTTCTAATAAATCTATCAAAGCAGAGTCTTGACGAGAATTAGTCAAGAGTTGTATTTGCTTATCTAGAATCGATTTAACATAATTTACTTGCGGCAACAAAACATCGTACACTTTAATCAATTCATCATATTTTTGGATGGATTCTAACAACATGCTATATTCATAAAGAATCATAAAATCTCGTTCATCTGCACTCATAGCTTTTTTAAAATAAACTTTGGCAGAGTCTATTTTTTTATTACGCATGTACAAAGAGGCAAGTAAACTGATATACGAAGTTTTTAAGTTTTTAGATATCCCTTTTCCTTCTTCTGCAATTTTTAAAGCCTTAGTAAAATCCCCTAATTCTGCATATTTAGAGGCTAACAAAAAATACAAATAAGCACTAGTAGGGTCTGCTTTTTGAGCTTCCTCTAATAAGATCAGAGTCACCTCTTGGTTAGTAGAGTCTCTTTGCCCTAAAACTTGAAGGAATAAAGTGTGAGATACATCTAGATCTTTGTAAACTGGAGGCGTAGTTTCTTCATTCAAAGTGTTGGCTTCAATATTTTGGACTTGATCTTTAGTATTGGTGTTCTGAAGTTCATTTTTTTGAATAGGCTTTGAAGCACTACAAGCTAAAACAACTAGTAGAAAAAACACAAGGTATAAAACAAACGAGAATTTACGCATAGGCGACCTTAATCTACAATTTTAAAGTCGATTCGAGTACCTGCTGAAAGATAATCTCCTGCTTTTGGAGCATGTTCTAAAACCACTCCAGGAGCTTCTCCTTCTTGTGGTACTCGTGTGATTTTACCGCTTACAAAACCCAACTCTTCTAATTTTGGAAATACTTCTTCTAAAGCTAAACCCTCAAAATCAGGCAAGAGTCTTTTACCTTTGGTGGCCCCAGCAGAAATAACCACATTCACAGTGTCTCCCACCCGCAAAAAAGTGTCTGCCATAGGCTCCGTTCGAATCACTACTCCTATAGGGATATTGAGGTGAGCCCCTTTCAGGATTTTCCCTTGAACCAATCCAGCTCTATTCAAAGAAATCTCGGCTTGTTTTTGGCTTTTTCCTCTTAAATCGGGCACAGCTATTTCTCGAACCCCTTTGCTCAATGTCAAAAGCACAGTACGGCCTTTTTTTGCTTTTCTACCAGCCACTGGAGTTTGCCCTAATATGTGCCCTATAGGGACTTCGTTACTATACCTCTCTTCTGCTAGAATTTCAAAATTAAACTTCGCTTTTTTTAGAGTTTGAGCTGCTTCTTCTTGATGCAATTCCAACACATTGGGCACCTCTAGCTCGCTAGTAAAATTCCCTGCTATAATAGGCATCACCAGTTGATCTACTAGCAATACTCCCAATAAAACAAGGACGAAACTAAAAAGAAAAGCTTGCATGACTGTGCTTTTCATTAAATTACTAAAGGCGCTTCTAATTTTCATCATATCCACTTAAATTTTATTTTCTAAAACATCTTCATCTAAAATTACAAGTTCTTTACCCACCACTGAAATCACACCCTTTTTCACTAGGCTAGAAAAAACTCGACTGACCGTTTCTCTTGTGGTACCTGTCATCTCTGCAAATTGCTGTTGCGTAGGGCGATTCCTAATGACCACACTCATGCCACCTTCTTCGTTGTGCACCCTCACACCTTTTTCTTGAACCAGATTTTGAATGGTGCCCACCACCCTAGAAAACGCCGACATTGTCGAGAGTGAACCAATGTGTCTATTTGCCTTACGCAACCTAGAGCTCATCTCTATCAAAAGAGAAATCGATAGCTCAGGGGTTTCTTGAAGCAAGGTCAAAAAAACTTCTCGACGAATGATCAAAAGTGTAGCATCGGTCACCGCTTTCACAGAAGCAGAACGAGGCTCTCCATCGATTAAAGACATTTCTCCAAAAAAATCGCCCTTGCCTAGTAAAGATAAAATGGTTTCTTTGGCATCTGAATCGGTCATATAAACCTTGACCTCTCCATCTGCTATCAAATACAAGGCTTGTAAAGAATCATCTTTTTCTAAAATAATAGTCTCTTCTTTAAAATACTCTTTTTTTTCAACCAACGAAGCCAATTGATGGAGTTGGGCTTCGCTTAGTCTTGAAAAAAGGTCTATGCCTTTTAGTAATTTAACAGCATTTAGATCCATAAAAACCTCTTAGTTCAAATCTACCACCATTGTTTGATCTCTTTTAGGGCCCACAGAAACAATCCCTATTTTGACCCCAACCAATTCTGACAAACGAATCAAATAATCTTGAGCCAACTTAGGCAATTCATCCCATGAACGGCATCCAGAAATATCACTACCCCATCCAGGTAGCGTTTCGTAAACAGGCATACAACGGCCCACTTTAGACAGTTGATTGGGGATCAAGTCCACTTTTTTACCATCGCACTCATAGTGCGTGCACACTTTAATTTCATCAAAAGTAGCGAGGACATCTAGCTTTGTAATTGCCAAGTGAGTCAATCCATTGACAATGGCCGCTTTTCTTGCTACGGGTGCATCGAACCAACCGCAGCGTCTATTGCGTCCAGTGGTGGCTCCAAATTCATTTCCAATGCGTCGAAGTTCTTCTCCTAATTCATCGTTCAATTCTGTAGGGAAAGGCCCGTTACCCACCCTAGTGGTGTATGCCTTCACTACACCAAAAACTTGATCTATAGCCTTAGGACCGACACCCGCTCCACAACTAGCATAACCAGCGACAGTGTTGCTCGAAGTCACAAAAGGATAAGTGCCCTGGTCCACATCTAAAATGGTCCCTTGAGCCCCTTCAAAGATCAATTTCTTGCCTTCTTTTAAACTATGAAACAAATACTCACTCACATCGGCCACATAAGGGGCTATTTTTTTCCCTAAGTCCAAATAATCACGAATAACTTTTTCTGGATCTATTGGAGGAGCATTAAACATTTTTTCAAATTCTTTGTTGTGAATTTTTGCCATATTTTCTATTCTGGGGCGTAACTCTTTTTCATCTAACAAATCGCCCACACGAACACCGATTCGATTCACTTTATCACTATAACAAGGGCCAATACCACGACCAGTAGTTCCTATAGCTTTTTCTCCAGCTTTTTCTTCTTTTAACTTATCTACGGTTGTGTGCCACGGCAATACCACATGAGCATTATTTGCAATCAGCAAACGACCTTCTGGATTTAATTTCTTTTGCCGAATATCTTCTATTTCTAAAAGAGTTTGTATAGGATCTAGCACCACACCATTACCAATCACGCACATTTTATCTTTGTGCATAATACCCGATGGGATCAAATGAAACACAAACTTTTGATCACCCACCTCCACAGTATGACCAGCATTAGCTCCGCCCTGAAAACGCACAATCACATCTGCGTCTAAAGTTAAAAAATCTACTATTTTTGCTTTACCTTCGTCGCCCCATTGAGAGCCAATAACAACACGATTCGACATAACACCTTCATTCAAAAAAATAAAAACTCACAAGGTACTTCCTTGTAGCCTTTTTCGTCTAAAAGTTAGAAAAAAAGAAACAAAAAGCGACACTAAAAAGAGAGAAGAGGCAGTTTTATATTAATAATCGTGAAAAGATTCAAAAACACCTTCTTTTTACGACTATGAATCGATTCTAAGAGCAAAATAATTTTATTCGATTCTATGATCCCCTCTAAACATCCTTAAATCACTAGGTGTTTTATGGATAGTATTTGAATTCCGTTCGCTAGGCTAATTTCATGTTTTTAACTCTTTGAAAAAGCCCCTATAATTCAGAGTTTTATAGATGATTTAGCTCGATATAATTTGAAATAGACTTAAAAATCAATACAAAAGTTCAAGCGATTATTAAAATTTTTAAAATTGACTCGAAAGAGAGACATGAAGGTACTCGAAATACGACATATTCACGCTTTTTAGGCATGTTTTTTTAATGGAACTCGAGAAATTTTTAAGCATAAAAGCTTTGCTTTTGTGCGACGCATAGAAGCTCTTGAGGTGCGGTCTTTTTGTTGAAAATAAAAAAATATTTGCACCAAACAAAGATTCCTGTAAGAAAGAGAGCAAGTTCACGCCATGATGTAAATAGATTCTTTAAAAACACACCTTTCAAAATCGCTTCAAAAGAGCGCTTCGATTGTTTTTAGAGAAGTTAAAATAAATATAAAGCTCAGAAATTATAAGACAGAACAAAAAACGCCGTATGTTTGTAGGACACTTTTTACAGGATTGGTGTTGTATGCCATTGGTTCCATGATTCACTTGAAAAAGCAATATGTCGCCAAGCCTTTCCAAACACTTATAACGCACATTTTTGCTGATTTATTACGCTTCACTCGCTATGAAGATGAAAGAGAGGTTTTGCTGTAAAAAACCAGGCGTGTGTGAGACTTCAAAATCCTTCTGTTTTTTTAGAAGACTAGATTTGAGAAGTTTTTTTGGCTAGATCTGTCTAAAGGACTTTTAGCAGATTGCCTTATAATGTGAAATGTTCGTAAACTCTATAAAAAATGCTTCCTAAGAAGCATTTATAATAGAATTAAGTCTTAAAACTAGTAAAAACTTACCAGCGGAAATGTGCAAAAGCTCTGTTTGCTTCTGCCATTTTGTGGACTTCGTTTTTCTTACGAACTGCGTTACCTTCTCCATTTTTTGCTGCTACAAGCTCTGCAGCCAAACGAGAAGCCATATTAGACTCTGTGCGTTTGCGAGCAGCATCGAGAAGCCAACGAAGGGCTAAGGCTTTAGCTCGATCTGGAGCCACTTCCATAGGGACTTGATAGTTTGCTCCACCTACACGGCGAGACTTTACTTCAAGTCGCGGCTTGATATTGTCTAAACAAACTTCAAATTTTTCGAGGGTGCTTTCTTTACCCTCTACTTTTTTATTGAGTTCATCTAGAGCTGTGTAAACGATTTGCTCGGCTACTGTTTTCTTGCCTTTTTTGAGAACAACACCCATAAGCTCTGTAACAAGAGTGGACTTGTAGCGAGGGTCTGGAAGTATTATACGATTTAAAGCCTTTCTTCTTCTGGACATATTTTACCTTATTTTTTAGCGTCTGATTTTCTTTTTACGCCGTATTTGGAACGACCATTCTGACGATTATTAACAGCTTGAGTGTCTAATGTACCGCGAATGATGTGATAACGAACACCTGGAACATCTTTTACACGCCCACCACGAATCAACACGATGGAGTGTTCTTGTAAATTATGCCCCTCACCTGGAATGTATGCGGTGACTTCCATTTTATTGGATAAGCGTACACGGGCAATCTTTCGAAGCGCTGAATTTGGCTTTTTAGGAGTGCTTGTGTAAACACGCGTACATACACCACGCTTTTGTGGACAAGATTTCAGAGCTGGCGAAGCAGTTCTGTTACTAAGTTTGGCACGCCCTTTACGGACAAGTTGTTGAATTGTTGGCACTATTATCTCCTAGAATTTGGAGTGCAAATATAAATTAATATCAGATAATTTCAAGTACATATTTAAAATTACCCACCAAAAAACTCATCTTCACCACTGTGAACATCAGTTTCTAACATTTGAATCACTAAGTCATCATCTGATTCTTCTGTCTCTTGTAGAGCCTTTGCCTGATCTTCTTCGGCATCGGCATCTACCACCACTAAGTTTCTTAAATGATGTGAACCTGTTCCGCTTGGGATCAATCGACCAGTAATGACATTTTCTTTAAGTCCACTAAGAGCATCCACTCGACCTTCAATAGCAGCACGAGTGAGCACTTTGGTGGTTTCTTGGAAAGATGCTGCAGAAATAAAGCTATCCGTTGCAAGAGCAGCTTTGGTAATACCCAACAACATTGGAGTAAATTCAGCTGGTTTTTTATTTTGTGCTATAAGAGCTTCATTTTCTGTACGAAGGCGTGCTTTTGACACTTCTTCTTCCGCAAGAAATTCTGAATCACCAGGATTAGAAATTTTAACTTTACGCATCATTTGTCGTACGATACACTCAATGTGTTTATCTGCAATAGCCACACCTTGAAGTCTGTACACTGTTTGAATTTCGTTGACTAAGTGTCGTTGGACTTCTTCTGGGCCTAAAACCTTAAGAATATCGTGCAAATTCACGCTGCCTTCACAAATTTTTTGACCTCGACGCACTCGGTCTCCTTCGTGGACAGCTAAATGACGCCCTCTTGAAACTAAAACAGCCTCTTCTATTTCACGAGTTATTTCCGTTCCATCACTGTTTTTAACAACTACAGTGTCTTTTATAATCACTTTTTGATTGTTTCTTTCTTCTCCACCATATGAAACGATTCCGTCAATAGGTGCAATCACCGCCGTGTTCTTAGGAATTCGAGCTTCAAATAACTCTTGAACGCGTGGTAAACCTCCAGTAATGTCTCGAGTTTTACCTACTGCTCTTGGGAGTTTAGCCAATGTTTGGCCTACACTCACTTGAGCTTTATCCATTACAGAAAGAACAGCTCCATCTGGAAGCATAAAATGACCGATTTTCTCGCCCTTTTTATCTAGAACACTGATTGCAGGTCGTCGTTTTCCTCGTTTATCACTAATAATAGTCCAAGTTTCGATATCAGTAACTTCATCTTTTTCAACACGATAAGTAATGTTTTCAAAAAGATCTATAAACTGGGCTTCGCCTTCTACACTAGAAATAATTGGGCTACTATAAGCGTCCCATTCAAAAAGAACATCGCCTTGCTGGACTTTATCTTGATTTTTGACATGGATATTAGCACCATAAGGGACTTGGAAGCGACCTTTGTTGATACCAAAAGTATCAAAAATCACCAACTCACCCATACGGCTCACCACAATGCGTTCCCCTTTGTTTTCTACCACATCGACCATTTCTAATTCGACATGACCATCGACTATAGCCTTTTTATTGTTTTCTACAGTAAGACGACTAGAAGCACCACCAATATGGAAAGTTCGAAGAGTCAACTGGGTTCCAGGCTCACCAATGGATTGAGCGGCGAGCACTCCAACGGCTTCTCCCATATCTACTGGACGCCCCGAAGATAACATACGACCATAACACTTGGCACACACCCCTTGAGGTGCGTCACAAGTCAGCACAGAACGCATTTTAACATGCTCTATACCCACAGCCGTAATCTTTGGTAAATCTCGTTCTTCAATTAAACTCCCTGAAGCAACAATGATTTCATCGCTAATAGGATGTTTAATGTCTTCACAAGGGACACGACCCAATAAGCGATCTTCTAATGGGATCACAGTATCATCACCATCTTTAAACGCCGAAATATCGATGCCTTCAGTGGTTCCACAATCTGGAATAGTCACCACAAGCTCTTGAGCCACATCCACTAATCGACGAGTCAAGTATCCCGCATCAGCAGTTTTAAGAGCGGTATCTGCCAATCCCTTTCGAGCTCCATGAGAAGAAATAAAATACTCCATCTCATTAAGACCTTCACGGAAACACGAGGTGATAGGGTTTTCAATCACTTCTTGTCCGCCCAGCTGTTTAGTTGGTTTTTGCATTAAACCACGCATACCAGACAACTGTTTAATTTGCTCGCGACTTCCACGAGCACCAGAATCAGCCATCATATATACAGGGTTAAAGCCCTCTTTGTCTCTTGATAACAATTCCCACTGTTGATCGGCTACATCCTTGGTTGTTTTTGACCATACATCCACAATTTGGTTGTATCGCTCACCATCAGTAATCACACCTTCTTCGTATAATTCACGAATAGTTGATACTTTTTCTGTGGCTTGGTCTAATAAATCTTGCTTTTCTTCTGGTATAACCATTTCGGCAATAGCCACAGAAGCTCCCGATCGGGTAGCCCAATGATAACCTAAATCTTTTAGCTGATCTAAAAACTCTACAGTGAGGCGATTTCCGGTTTTACGATACAAATCATCCACAGATTTAGCAATTACTTTTTTACTAAAAAGATCATTGGCATAACCTAATACATCTGGAACGATATCATTCAAGAAAACGCGTCCTACAGTGGTTTTAATCAAGGTGGATTCTAAGACTTTAACTAAACGGACCTTTTCACCCTTTTTAGCTACAAATTGCATCTCACCCTTATCATCAGCAAAATCTCTTTCACAAAGAGTGTCTTTTTCAAATGAAGTATAATATACTTGAGAGCCTTTCTCCAACTTCAAATAAACATTCGCATTTAAATCTACGAAATCATTTTCAAAGGCCCTAATGGCTTCTGCTTTATCTGAAAATCTCATGCCCTCGCCCTTTCGATTGAGACCAGATTTGGTCAGATAATAAAGACCAAGCACAATATCTTGGCTAGGCACCGCAATAGGCTGGCCCGATGCTGGGTGCAAAATATTGTTAGAAGAAAGCATTAAAACACGGCATTCTAATTGAGTTTCAAAAGAAAGCGGTAAATGCACAGCCATTTGGTCACCATCAAAGTCTGCGTTAAACGCGGCACAAACTAAAGGATGCAAGCGAATTGCATTTCCTTCAATAAGTTTAGGGTAGAAAGCCTGAATACCTAATCGGTGTAGAGTTGGAGCACGGTTTAACATCACAGGATGGTCTTCTGTTATTTGCTCTAAAATGTCCCATACCTCGGGGCGTTCAGCATCTACAAATTTCTTTGCCGCTTTTAGAGTGTAAACTAAACCTTGTTCTTCAAGTCGTTGGATAATAAAAGGTTTATAAAGCTCTAAAGCCATGCTTTTTGGAAGTCCGCATTCGTGCATTTGTAGCTCTGGACCCACCACAATAACAGAACGACCAGAATAATCCACTCGTTTACCTAAAAGGTTCAAACGGAAACGACCTTGTTTACCCTTCAACAACTCTGAGATAGATTTTAAAGGCCTATTATTTCCTGTCCTAGCCACTCGACGACTTGTATCTAACAATTGATCCACAGCTTCCTGAAGCATTCGCTTCTCGTTAGATAAAATCACATTGGGGGCTCTTATATCGATGAGTTTTTTGAGACGATTGTTTCTGTTTATCACTCTACGATAAAGCTCATTTAAATCCGAAGTTGCAAAACGACCGCCATCTAATGGCACCAAAGGCCTAAGTTCTGGAGGGATCACAGGAAGCACATCTAAAATCATCCATTCAGGTTGATTGGGGATTAGACGGAATTCTTTTGGATATAATTCTACAAATTGATCAAAAACATCTATAAATAAATCAGTTTCTAAGTTTCCTTTGTAGTTGGCTTTAAATTCGCTTACCGCTGCTGCAATGTCTCGAACCCAAGGCATTTCACTGCGCGAAAAAGCCTCTGGATTTTCATAATATTCACGAAAAGACTCTAACTGAGATTTTCTGAAAGCTTCTACTATTTGTAATCGCTTAAAGGCTTCATCTCTTTTAGTTTTAGATTTAGCTACAGCTAAAATACGAAGTTCATCGGACAATTCCTTTAGATTCAATCTAGACAAAAGGAGCTTCAGAGCAGATGCACCCATTTTTGCATCAAATGTACGGCCTTCGTTTTCTAAGTCCACATATTTAAACTCATCTATAAGCTCATTTACAGTCAAGTCCGTGTCACCTGGATCGATAACGATATACTTTTCATGATAAATTATATTTTCTAGTGATTTGGTGTCAATCCCTAAAAGACCACCAATCACGCTAGGTAAGTTGCGAACAAACCAAGTGTGAGTTAAAGGAATTGCTAGGTCAATATGTCCCATCCTTTCACGACGAACTTTGGAATGAGTCACTTCTACACCGCATCGATCACAAATCACACCTTTGTATCGAATTCTTTTAAATTTTCCACAATTACATTCCCAGTTTTTAACAGGACCAAAGATTTTTTCACAAAAAAGCCCATCTTTTTCTGGTTTAAATGAACGATAATTAATGGTTTCTGGTTTTATAACCTCTCCAAAAGACCAATGACGAATCAAATCTGGAGATGCTAAGTGGATGGAGATATTGCCAGTATTTTCAGAATATTTAAACAGTTCTTCGGACATATTATATTTCTCCTCTTGTTTTCATATCTAAGCCTAAGGCGTGAATTTCACGAAGCATCACACGGAAAGACTCAGGAACACCAGGTGGCTCTGTATTTTTACCTTTTACTATTGCACTATAAATTTTGGACCTACCTGCTACATCATCCGATTTAACAGTCAGAAGCTCTTGAAGTGTATAGGCTGCTCCATAAGCTTCCAATGCCCACACTTCCATTTCTCCAAATCGTTGTCCACCAAATTGACTTTTTCCACCTAAAGGTTGTTGAGTCACCAGTGCGTACGATCCAATAGAACGAGCATGTATTTTATTATCCACTAAGTGATCTAGTTTCAAGTAATACATATAACCAATCGTCACTGGATTCAAAAAAGCTTCTCCTGTACGACCATCATAAAGTTTGGCTTTACCAATCACTTTATTTTCGTCGGCATTCATTTCATAATCCACAATGGGTTCTTTTGCATATGCTTCTTTTAATTCTGATACGATCTCGTCAAAAGATGCTCCATCAAAAACAGGAGTTTCTACCTTAAAGCCTAAGACTTTTGCAGCCCAGCTTAAATGAACTTCTAATACTTGACCAATGTTCATACGAGAAGGTACACCTAATGGATTTAACAAAATCTGTAAAGGACGACCGTCTTCTGTAAAAGGCATATCTTCTACTGGGACTATTTTGGATACTACACCCTTGTTACCATGACGACCCGCCATTTTATCACCTATAGATAAACGGCGTTTTGTGGCGATGTAAACCTTAACCGTTTGTAAAACTCCTGGTTTAAGCTCATCTCCTTTGGTCACTTTATCAATTTCTTTTTCCATATTGTGCGTTAAATCTTCCAATGCGTTTCTCGCTGCATCTACTAATTTAATCGCTTTATCTTGAAGCTCTTGACTGTCTTGTGTAAAAGTCGATTTCAAAGAAATATCTGTAATATCAATATAAGCAAAAGTCTGTTCTGTAATGGTCTGATTTTCTGGAACCAACTTTTCATTGGTTTCATAACTTAAAATTTTGCCCGTTGTCTTTCCACCTAATATTCTAAATAAATGTTCTCGACTGGTGTTTTTAATACGGTCCATTTCAAGCTGAAAGCGCTCACGAATTTCGTAGATTTTCTCTTGATCTTGTTCTTTACTTTTTTTGTTTGAACGGTCTTTTCTACTGAATACGCGTGTGTCTACAACCACTCCTTTCATACCTGGAGGAGCCTTTAAAGAAGAGTCACGAACATCTCCGGCTTTTTCACCAAATATAGCTCGTAACAATCTCTCTTCTGGAGAAAGTTCCGTCTCTCCTTTTGGAGTGACTTTACCTACCAAAATATCTTCTGATTTAACTTCAGCTCCAATACGAATGATGCCATTTTCATCTAAATCTTTAACGGCTTCTTCTCCTACATTAGGAACTTCTCGAGTTAATTCTTCTGGTCCTCGTTTTGTGTCTCGCACCTCTAATTCATACTCTTCAATATGTATAGAAGTAAAGGTGTCGTTGATCACCAGTTCTTCTGATATAATCACAGCGTCTTCGTAGTTATAACCATTCCAAGGTAAAAAACCAATTAAAATATTCTTTCCTAGTGCAAGTTCTCCATTTTCGGTAGAGACGCCGTCAGCTAGAATATCTCCAGCTTGAACATAATCTCCTACGGTGACTATGGGTTTTTGATTAATGCAAGAATTTTGGTTCGATCGTTCAAACTTACGAAGTGTATAAATATCTATAGGATCTTGTGTTAAAAACTCAAAATTTTCTCCTAAACCTTCTAGTGGATAAAACTGATCATCAATCAATTTACCATGTTCTACTTCGATTCGGGTAGCATCTACAAAAGTCACTAAACCAGAGTGTTTAGCCACAACGACCGTTCCAGAATCTATCGCAGCTTTGCGTTCTAAACCTGTTCCAACTATTGGAGATTCTGAGCGCAACAAAGGCACAGCTTGGCGTTGCATATTAGAACCCATCAAAGCACGGTTTGCATCATCATGTTCCAAGAAAGGAATTAGGCCTGCAGCTACAGAAACAATTTGCATAGGTGCTATATCCATCAAATCCACTCTAGGAGTTTCCTTATCGTCTATAGCGATTCTCTCTTTATTTAAAAGATGAGGGTATTCACTTTGGGCTCTAACCACCACAAATTCTTCTGTGAAACGACTTTCATCGTTTAAATTAGTACTAGCAGGTGCCACTTGGTATGCATCTTCTTCGTCTGCAGTCAAATAAACCACAAAGCTAGAAACTATTTGCTCTACATCGTTAGAAGCTTGAACATAATCTGCTTTACCATTAAAGTCTTCTATAATGGTTCCATTTTTAACAAAAGTAGAAGTGTCCCCCACTTTAAATTCAAAAACTTTATTTGCAAAAGAGTTAAAGAGGTCTCTTTGACGATGGTCTAGTTTTAAGCGGACACGATCTTTTTGCCTTTCACTTAAATCCTCTAAAACAAATAAATGAGGTTCTCGAACAAAACTTTTGAACAAAGTAAAATGCCACTTTTCTTCTGGGAAGAAAACCTCTTCGCCCTTTGAATTTTTAAAAGCTAAAAGACCAACAATACGATATGGAGTTTCTATAAAACCAAAATGATTCACTATAGCAAAAGTGGACAAAGAGCTAATCAAACCAATATTTGGACCTTCAGGGGTTTCGATAGGACATAAACGGCCATAATGAGTATAATGCACATCACGAACTTCATAAGAGGCTCTTTCACGAGAAAGTCCGCCAGGTCCAAGAGCCGAAAGACGGCGTTTGTGAGTGAGTTCGGCTAAAGGATTCATTTGGTCCATAAATTGAGACAATTGACCAGAACCAAAGAAAGCTTGAACCACAGAACTAACCATTCGAGTGTTTACTAAATCTCGAGGAGTAATGGCATCTGCGTCTCTAGGTGAAGTGAATAAATTTTCACGAATCACGCGACTCATTCTACTCAAACCAATAGACATTTGATTGGCTAGCAATTCTCCAACAGAGCGAGTACGACGATTGCCTAAATGGTCAATGTCATCTAAGGAATAATATTCAGCATCGTCATAGAGTCCAACCATATAAATTATAATGGCAAGAAAATCCTCTTCTGTCATGGTCATGGTGCCTAGACTTGGTTTTGATTTTTTATTTTCTATGATGATTTTTTCGGTTATCGAGTTGTAAACCTTAGCATTTAAACGATAGCGACCCACTTCGCCCAAATCGTAGCGACGATCTTCAAAAAACAACTCTGCAAAAAACGCTTCAGCAGTCGCTAAGTTGGGGGCTTCTTCTTGAGAACGATGGGTAATCAAATAAATTTGTTTTAAGGCTTCTTCTTTGTTTTTACACTTATCTACATTCAAAGTGTTATGAATCAAAAGACTATCTTCTTCTTGAGCAATCAATGAAACTTCATTGACTCCACTCTCTAAAAGCCTTTCAATATTTTTGTCATCAATAACAGTGTTAGCCTCTAATATAAGTTCTCCAGATTCATGATCTATTATATCTTTGCGTATAATACGATGCATCAAATGATCTGGATCCACTTTTGTTATTTCAATGACTTCGCTATTTTTATAAAATAAATCTAGAATTTCTTCTGTGGTTTCAAAACCAATACAACGCAATAAAACAGATGCTGGAATTTTCTTTTTTCTATCAATTACAAAATAAAGAGCATCTGCATTAGTTAAAAACTCTACCCATACACCACGATGAGGAATGATCCTGCTCTTAAAATCGGAACGACCATTTGGAAGGATTTCTTCATCAAAACTCACACCAGGAGAACGATGCAACTGAGACACCACCACTCGTTCAGCACCATTGATTATAAAAGTGCCATTGTCCGTCATGATAGGTAAATCACAAATAAAAACATTGTTTTTTATTTCTTCTTTTAATCGCGTATCTTCTCCGTCTTTTTCGAAACGATGCAAAGATAAGTTCGCATATAGAGGAATAGAGTAAGTCAAACCTCTTTCTCTTGATTCCGCGACACCGTACTTAGGCACTCCAAAATTATAGCCCTCATACTTTAAGGAATTTAGCTCCTTAATATCAGTAATAGGAAAAATATCCTGAAAGACTCTCTCTAACCCTACATTCAAGCGATCTTGAATAGGCGTATTCTTTTGAAGAAATTGTTCATAAGAAGCTTTTTGAACCTCTATTAAATATGGTAGTTCAAGCTTGAACTTATTGGAGGAATAACTTTTTCTCTCCGTCATTGGAATACCTCATTTTGTGAAAAACTCGTAGAATTTATTCTAAAAAACAATGGAATAAAAAAACATGAATTGGAATGACAACATAAGGGAAAATAGGGCTTTGAAAGTTTTAAAGTGTTCATATTTCTCTTCTTATTTTGCATTTGAATCATTCATATTTTGCTATAAAATCTAAATAAACCCCAAAAGCCCGCACAAAAGTGCAGGCTATTTGAGTAAAATCAGAAAGTAAATGTCATTACTTAAGAGCTACCTTTGCTCCAAGATCTTCTAATTCCTTTTTAAGTTTTTCAGCTTCTTCTTTAGAAACTGCTTCTTTTACTAGACTATCTGGTTTCTCAACTAGATCTTTAGCGTCTTTAAGACCAAGACCTGTGATAGTACGAACAGCTTTAAGAACGGCCATTTTTTGAGCCCCGTGTTCTACTAAAACAACATCGAATTCTGTTTTTTCGTCTGCTGCAGCACCTTCTGAAGGAGCAGCGGCCACAACTGCGACGCCACTAGCAGCTTCAATGCCGTGAGTTTCTTTAAGATAGTCAGCTAATTCTTTAGCTTCGAGTAGGGATAGGCCCACAATTTGATCGCCTAATGCCTTTATATCTGTTGCCATGATTTGTTTCTCCGATTATTCCGTTTAAATGATTTCGTGTTAGTGTGTTTAAGATTCTGAAGAGTTTGGAGATTCTTCTGAACCCTTTTCAAGTTTTTCTTGAAGAGCTTTGATTTGTCCAGCAATAGTTGAACCAGGACTTAGTGCAATCATCACAAGCTGTGCGATCATTCCAAGGCGGTCTGGCATTTTTGAAAGATTAACAATTTCTGAACCAGGTAAAAGTTCTCCATCTAAGAAGATGCTCTTGCTCACAAGGAAACCAGGATTTGCTTTGTGAAAAGCTTCGATTTCACGAGCAGGTAACAATGGATCTTCGGCTAAACCGACCATCACAGATGTTGCACCTACAAGAACATCATCAAGACCAGTAATGTTGAGTTTTTCAAAAACACGCTTTAACATTGTGTTTTTTATTGCTCTATAATAAACGCCTTTTTTTCTTAATTCAAGACGAAGAGCATTATCTTTCTCAACAGTAATACCTTGATAGTTTAACAAATAAACCGCAGTGGCATCTTTGAATGACTCAACGATGGCGTCCACAGTCTGTTGTTTTTTTTCTACAGATTTCATGGTTTCACTCCTATCGTGTCAAGCTTAAATCTAGTTTAATGCTTGGGGTCATTGTCGCCGTCAAAGTGAGACTTTTAATATAAGTTCCCTTTGAAGTTTGAGGCTTTGCTTTGATCACTGAATCTACTACCGATTTAATGTTGTCGATAAGTTGTTCTTCAGCAAAAGAAAGCTTTCCAACTGGCGTGTGAATATTTGCACCTTTATCAACGCGGTACTGAATTTTACCCGCTTTGAGTTCTTTAACAGTTTGAGCAACATTAAGAGTCACTGTACCTGCTTTAGGACTCGGCATCAATCCACGAGGGCCCAGTATTTTCGCCACTCTACTAATCACCGGCATCATGTCGGGAGTAGCAATAACGGCATCAAATTCTAGCCATCCTCCTTGGATTTTCTGCACCAAGTCTTCGCCACCGGCGTCGATAGCACCCGCTTCCTTGGCTGCCTCAAGATTATTATCTTTACAGAAGACAAGTACACGGACATCGCGCCCAGTGCCATGCGGCAACACAACTGTGCCACGAACCACTTGGTCGGAATGTTTGGGGTCCACACCAAGATTAAAATGAACTTCGACCGTTTGATCGAATTTAATCTCGGATTTTTTTAGTATTTGAATAGCTTCAGCTAAATCGTATTGTTGATTACGATTGATTGCTTTCGCTAGATTTTTGTATTTTTTTCCTCTGAACATGGTGTTTCCTGTCAGACACTATAACGGTGAATTACCTGCCTCTTAGCTAACAACTTCTACGCCCATAGAACGAGCTGTGCCCGCTACCATACGCTGTGCTGCTTCGAGGTCGATTGTGTTTAGATCCGGCATCTTTTGCTCTGCAATAGCCCGGACTTGATCTTGAGTGATAGAACCAACTTTTTTACGATTGGGCTCACCCGAAGCTTTATCTATGCCAACAGCCTTTTTAATTAAAACAGGTACTGGCGGTACTTTTGTAATAAAAGTAAAACTTTTATCTGCAAAAACGGTAATCACTACTGGAATTACCATTCCTTTTGCATCTTGAGTTTTAGCATTAAACTGTTTGCAAAACTCCATAATATTAACACCCTTTTGACCAAGGGCAGGACCTACTGGAGGTGATGGATTAGCTGCACCACCTGGTATTTGTAGCTTAATATAACCTGTAATTTTCTTTGCCACTTTATTTCTCCATTTCAAGCCTATACAATTAAGAACTTGGTTCGACTTGGTTAAAAGCAAGCTCAACTGGTGTGGAACGACCAAAAACTGAAACCATTACTTTGATTTTAGATTTATCTGCCATTACTTCATTAATTGAGCCCTCAAAATCCTTAAAAGGACCTTCTTTTATACGGACTTGATCTCCAATAGTATATGGAATAATCTCGTCTTCTATTAAATCATCTGACTCTATACCTAAAATGCGATCCACTTCACTTTTTCGCAAAGGAACAGGAGTTTTATTTAAACGACTAACACCACTAAAATGTGTGACACCGGGAATAGAAGCCACAATATGCTGGGTGAGCTCATCTAAGATCATCTCTACAATAACATAAGATGGGTATAAATTATAAACCTTAGTTCTTGCTTTTCTCTTGCCAGAAGAACTTACTTTTACAGTTTTTTGTGGCACCAAGATACGACCAAACTTATCTTGGATTTCTTCGCGTTCTATCATTAGCTCAAGATGCTGTTTAATTTTATTTTCTTGCCCTGCAAAAGTGTGGACTGCAAACCACTGCATTTTTACATCTTGCATATTGTTATCCACGACCTATAAAACGTTCTACTAGCCAAGACAAACCGAAGTCAAGTCCAGCAATATAAGAACCCATAATTAAGCTAAAAATAATGACGACCATAGTAGAACCTTTTAACTCTTCCCAAGTTGGCCAAGTTACTTTTTTTAGTTCTTGAATCACTTCTTTAATATATTGCTGAAATTTTCTCATATCTTAACTCCGAAGAAGCAGGTCAGGAGGGAATCGAACCCCCAACCGACGGTTTTGGAGACCGTTACTCTACCAATTGAGCTACTGACCTAAAACTCCTTATTTAGTTTCCTTGTGCATAGTGTGCTTACGACAAAATGGACAATACTTTTTGTGCTCCACCCTAGATGGATGAAGTCGTTTGTTTTTATCTGTATCGTAATTTCGTTGTTTGCACTCTGTGCATTCTAATGTGATAAGTTCCCTTGCCATTTATATATACTCTCTTAATTAAGAATTTCTGTTACGGAACCAGCACCAACAGTTCGTCCACCTTCACGGATAGCAAAGCGGAGTTGCTTGTCCATGGCGATAGGAGCGATGAGCTCTACAGTA